>Ga0315914_1002986_pt1 | contig 25870 bp, 14 predicted proteins | sample MpolenodulesMG_FD_203920 | JGI IMG/M metagenome (GOLD analysis project Ga0315914, IMG submission 203920) | Medicago polymorpha root nodule microbial communities from Los Angeles, California, United States - elongated nodules | ecosystem: Host-associated > Plants > Roots > Nodule | place: USA... | reverse complement strand
TAATATGATCTCATCGTCATTGTTGAACAAGCGTCAACTGGCTCTGGAGTTTTGATTTGTAGCAGCCTAAGCAAATTTATTTTGGCGTGATCACAAAATATAAAATAAAGTCTGTTTTATGAGTTTTGTGTTATTTTCACGTGCTATTTGAAGAGTTTATGAAAATAAGCATCTCAAAACAACATATGAACATGTCCTAAATTCTATTAAACATTTTCAAAAACCATAAATTCTCTCGAATAAATATATCCAAACAAAAGTTGAAAATTTGTAGTAAAGAAATAGAAGAACCTGAAATCTACATATATAATAATCATCTCCATAAGCAGCATGCATGCCATCAACTGTCTTGATTTTAGGGTTTCTTCGGAGCAAGGGAACACTGAGACAAACGTAGGCTTTGATTCTTTCAGGGCGAAACATGCAAAGGTACCAACCAATGATGGCACCCCAATCATGAGCCACAAGGAACACTTGATCAACACCCAGAAAATCTATGAGTGCAACAAGGTCACCAACCATATGAAACCCTGTGTAGCTGCTTATTGAAGATGGAGAATCGGTGTCACCATAGCCACGGAGATCAGGAGCCACTGCACGGTAGCCGAGGGAGCTGAGAGCTATAATCTGGTGGCGCCACGAATACCAGAGTTCGAGGAAGCCATGAAGAAACAAGATAATTGGACCTTGTTTTCCTTTTTCAGCAATATGCATTTTGATTCCATTCACTTCCACTGTTCTGTGTTCTATTCCTTCCATCTCTCTCTTGTCTTTTGTATTTTATTTTCTCAGAGTGAGTAACTATGAAGAAATTTCAAAATTTTCATGTGGTGATGATACTTTTATAATGGACAAATGAACCACCATAAAATTAAAATATGTTAGTGATAATGACCAATACAGTATATTCCCACTAGGAAACATTTATTTTTGTTTTCATTTTGTTTCCTCTTGTTTGTCAATTTCTCCGGCTAACCAACCATCTTCGTTTTCGTTAATAAATTATAAAATTAATTAAAGGTATGATTAATTTACATCCACCCAAAAAATAGTGAGAGATAAGAGTAAGCACCAATCTAAAAGCATTGAGAAGTAAGTTAATAATCTACATCTACTTCATTATTTACCCCTACTTTTATGCTTTTATCAAATTCTTTACACCATTTATTCTCGTGAGGTTAGCACAGTTGATAAAGACAATGATCATGGGTTCAAACTCCGGCCGCCAAAAAAAAAATTTATTTACACCATTTAGTAGTTATTTTTATTTACATCAACTTTCATCATTTTAAAATCACCCTTAACAAACAAATGACCTTTCACTAACACAAGAATCGATAAGGATAAAGTGAATTAAATATTAATGCACAGTGACTCACATAGAAGTTTTTTTTATCTCTTTGACTAGTAAAACACACTTGACAAAAAAAAATTATGCCGGCTTTCATTCAGGTTGTATGTTTTTATGAAATACTTCTTTTGATTCTTTAAGTTTGATAAAAATATCGGATTAATTCTTTAAGTTTTTAATTCTTAAATAAGTCCTTATTACCCTTTTAAAGACCTATTTGAATCATAAAAACTTAAAAAACTTTAAATATGTGCATTAAATTAACAACTTAAAGTATATATTTGAAACTTAAAAAAACTTAAAGGACCTATTAGAAACTTAGAAAAACTTAAAGGACCTATTTAAAACTTATAAGAATTTAAAACTATTCAAAATTTAAAAAATTTAAAGGACTAACCAAGTATTTTTATCAAAACTTAAAGAACCAAAAGATGTATTTTGCCTTTTTTTTTTTTTAAGCTTCTTGTAAAAATTATCTGAAGTTTTCTTAATTCACGTAAAAAAAAAATGCAGTTCACTGATAAACTGCAACTTAAAAAAACACCTAACAATTTTGGTAATTAAGGTTATATGTTCTTTATGTTTTGAAAAATATAGTGAAATTGACCATACTATCCTTTAATTTCAAGTGATTTTAAGATGGTGAAAATTGGTTTTATCTTTTCAAAACTAAATAAGTGTAGGTTGCTAACTTACTCTTAGTATTTTTAGGTGAGCATATATTAGCAGCTCTAAAATTAAAATATGCTAGTGATTTTTTTTTGAAAGAAAAATATGTTGGTGATAATCACCAATATATTCGAAAACATTTATTTTCATTTGTTTTCATTTTCAATAAAAAAAAAAAAAGTTTCATTTCATTTGTTTCCTCTTGTTTGTAACCAACCATCTTCGTTTTCCTTACAAATGTCACATCAATTCCTCTTGTTTGTCAATTTAGGTGACGTTTAAGGTGGAAGGACTCTTTATTTTTTCTATGATGGAAAAAACTCGAATCCACCATCAATATATTGTTAAAGATATTGAATTATTGCCATAGAAAATGTATGCAGCTTTTTTTTAGATTAGTCAATCATTAATTTAAGATCGAATGGTTCATATTTTTAAACTTGCTTTACCCAGTAAAACAATCATAGTTGCAAAATTAGACCGTTTAATCTTGTGATTAATGCAATTATTTTTTTTTGCAAGTGATTAATGCGATTAATCTTGTGATTAATCTGATCGTATTTTTCTGTTTGGTGTCTACCGATTACGTTAATTTTTTTTATGTGAGATTCTTTGACCTCTGTATGATCTTGTGGTTTAAGGATTCTGTTTGGTTGACTAGTCAAATTAATGTGGCTAGATCCTTTGTAATGATGACGGATCATGGTGCAACGTTTCGGTCAAATTGGAAGGTTTATATATGGATTGGGATCATAAGAAAGTCAATATGAAAGTTCCATTTTTGGAGTTATTACATAATCATCCGCAGGAGCGTGGATACCACTTGTGTAGAATTGGGATACTAATTTTATATAACATTGGTCAATGAAGATGTGTCATATAGCATTTCACATGCATATTTTTTCTTTTCTTTTTAGACATTCTTATGTGGCACACTTTCATTGGCCAATGTTATACAACACTGGCGAGGAGCGTGTTATTCTGCTTTTGGAATAAAAAAGGTTAATGTTAAAGATCATGGGAATTACAATATCACTTTCTGTGGGATTTGGCTTTTAAATTGGTATGGTACTCTCTTACTGATGTTAATGTCATTGAAAGACATGGTATTTGATGACGATTCTTTGGAAATTGGCACCACTGTAGTTTTTCTATTTAAAGAGGTCGAATCTCATCACTTTCAACTAATGGAAATTAGTTATATCTTACAATTTTGTTAATTACGGTTTGTGTGAGTTGTGCAACAACAAATATGGAAAACTTTAACATCAATCTCAATGGATCACCAAATGACTCTTCAACGGGCTCATCTTAAATATCCCATGAGGCACTGCTGGAACTTTGCGTGATTGGTACTCTTTTAACTAATAAGCCAATTCACTTTCAATTAATGGAGGAAATGCTTCCATCAATCGGGCGCTCTCTTCATTGTGTCACCATTACTAAGCTGGTGAAAACTAGTTCCTATTACAATTCTATCATGAGTAGGATATGGAAAGAATTCTCCAGAATGGGCCATGGACCTTCGATGGCTTCCTGTTGGTGCTCAAGAAGCTGGATATAAGAGAAATTGTATTTGATGTCCTTTTCAATGAGGCTGAAGTATGAGTTCAGATCTTTAAATTGCCGCATAGTTATGAATGAATATGTTGGCATTCTAATTGTATGTCATATTGGACATTTTGTCAAATTACTATGGGCCATGGAGGATGTATATGCGTATACGTGTGGTCTAAACATCAATGAACCTTTGAAAAGAAGCATGGTTTTCGAAAAAATGATGTTGCTGCTATTAATGTTTCTTTCAAGTATGAAAAACCAGGAATGTTTTGTTACTATTAGTATGCTCCACTATTCCACAAATATAACAAAACACTCCAAGTTTTTCATACTTGAAAGAAACATTAACACTAGCACAATCCTTTTTTTTTTTTTTTTTCTCTTCCTAAAACCATGCTTCTTTTTAGAGGTTCATTGATGTTTAGAGCTACACGTATACACATATACATACGATGTGGCCCATAGCAATTGTTCTCGTCATATTTGACAAAATCTCCCATATGACAGTCAATTAGCATGCATGCCAAAAAATTCTTTCATATAATTGTGCGGCAATTTAAAGATCTGAAGCCACACTTCGGCCCCATTGAAAAGGACATCGGAGACAACTGCCCTAATTATATCCAACTTTTTGAGCACCAACATGAAGCCATCAAAGGTCCATGACCTGTTCTACTGAATTATTTCCATATCCCACTCATGATAGAACTGGAATAGGAATCTGTTTTCACCAGCTTGAGTAATAGTGACACCCTAAGGAGGGCGATCGATTGATGAAAGTCTTTCCTCCATAAATTGAAAACAGATTGAATTATTAGTTAAAAGTAGTAGTGATATTGATCACCATCCTATGAAAGACTTGCATCCTATAAACCACGCAAAGTTAAAAGAGTACCAATCGCAGGTATAAATTCTTCTTTGATAGGGTTTAACATTACTCCTTTTACTACATGCATGTTTTAATGCTCATCTTTCTTTCCATCAATAAAATAGTACTTCTTTCTTGATCTTTTCTCTTGTTTGTTACTTTGCCATAAAAAAATATTGTTAATTAACTTTCACAGCATACAATATAACACTACTAAATAATTTTCACATCATCAGTATTGTCTTTTTCTCCCTTCCTCGGTGTAAGTTTTTCAAGTTCTTGTTCATGTGTTGTTTCTGCTGTAGATTTATATGTTGGTATTATTTACTCTAGTCTCTATTTAAGTATCTTGCAGGATTTATATTCAGTTTTATGAAAATGAGTGATTTTGAGATCACTTGTGCTGCTGAGGTGGAGCTTGTTAAAGATGTTGATCAAATTTCTACATTTAACCGTTTGGTCTATCAAAATTATATATAGTGAGTTTTTATTTTGTCTCTCGTAGCTACATGAATTCCAAAAAAATTTTTTGGCTACCTGAAGTATCTTCTTTGGTGTATCAAAATTAATTTAGTGAATTTTGAATCTCCTTGAATTTGCAAGGATCAATCAGTTTCGTTCTCTAATTTGTCAAAATATCAAATTAGTCCCTAAATTTAATAGACGTCTATCAAATCCATCCCTCCGTTTAATCTCTCCGTTAGTGAGGTTGATGTGTCAATCTGCATGTTGTGCTATGATGTCCATGTGTCATTCAATCATCCACGTGTACAAGGACCATTTTGATGGAAACGTTACAAATTTTACTTTTAACTTTTCACTTTCAATTTTTTCTGTTTTTCCTCTTTTACCCCTCTTTTACCTTTCATCCTCACATTTCATTCATAAAAAATCAAACCAGTCTCTGACTCTTCTCCTTCCTGTTAAAACCTTCATCATCTTCATCTCTCCAAAATCGTCATCATCTTCATCGATACGTTGGAAAAGATGCCATTTTGAAGGAAGATTTTGTCGTTTGTTAAGGTAACGTCGTTGCAGTTCTTTTTCCATTCACTCATGTTCGTTTTCTCCTTTTTTCTGACCGTTTTTTTATACTTTCTTCTTCATTTTTTATCAATTCGTTTTCATGTTTAAACTTTGTTTGATACTTGTTTTTTCTTTTTGTATGATTGTTGTGTTTTTGAGACCGTTTTTTTTATTATTCATTTTAGGGTTTTTCAATTTATGACTTAAAAATTTGATGTTTTTCTGGTTGGTTACTAAAATTGATGAACATGAGATAAGTAGTGAAGGAAATTATTGGTTGATTAAAACAGCTGGTAAAAAGGGTATATTTCCTATGCTAGTGAATTCTTATTTGCATTTTGTTGTTGTTTTGTTTGTGATTATAACTAATGTTGCCAAAATCCGGACGATGGAAGAAAATATCATGCTAATCCTGCTTCACGGTGGGGGTTTAGAGCGAGATGAGTATCAGAGGCTGCAATGTGTTCTTTACTTTTTTACTTTGTTCAGAACATATATGCATCAAGGATCAAATTGACATCTATTTATATACTTCAAGGACTTATTTGATTGTATTTTCATATAATGTATGGATCAATTTGATAGTTGGTCAAATAATTCAAGGACTAATTTGATGGTAATATTATGGCAGAAAGGTTACATTCATTCATCTTCAAGCTCTTTTCATTAGAACATTACACACCATTCTGACATCACAAAATAATGGTTAACCAAACCTTTGGCAGAGGGCAGACATAGAAAGGCCTTCCTGGGTTTTTTACAGTATTGACTTTTCTTAAAGCACAAATTCTTGGACACCAACATTCAAGCACTCTCACATCACCATTAAACATAGAGCTTGAAGATGAAGTTCGACTTTGATAACTTTCTTTCCTCATACGCCCACCATCCGTCATTTCGGATTCAATATGAACAATTTTGCTTGAATAAATTTTGGAGATTTTGGATTTCGGATTCAATCAAAAAAATTAGGGTTTGAAGTTTTTAGAATTGGGGAAGAACGTTGACATTAATTAATGGAAGAAATTTTGGGGATTTTGGACTGTAGATTACAGATTGTAAAATTAGGGTCCCAATTTTATAGATTCAGGAAAGAAAGAGCCGTTGTATAAAGGCCATGAACATGCCAAGGATTTTTTGCAATTCAATCATTTTCGTCCTTGGAAATTTTGTCACTTTCGGCCAAATTAGATGTGAGAGGTTAACGACCCACGTCAGCACCGTTAACACCCCAACTTGACGGAGGGATTAAATTGATTGACATTTAACAAATTCAGACACTATTTAGATATTTCGATAAATTGGGGGACGAATTTGATTGATCCTTGCAAATTCAAAGATGAAATTAATGATTCACTCATTTTTCTTTTGTTCTCGAGTGACTTTTAGTGGGTCCCACTTGGTCACATGTGACTTTAAGAACAATTGCATATTATTACTCCAATGCCAAAATTATTGTTGTGGTTTTAACTAATTTTTTTATTCAATTTAAAATGTTAATATATATATATATATATATATATATATATATATATATATATATATTGTTATCTGTGCCAATTAATCGTTAGCCACTCCACAATTATTGTTGTGTTCTTAACTAATTTCGTAATGTTTTGGCTAAACTGTATTTTACGTCCTTTAAATTTTAAAATGTTGTGATTTTGGCCCTATTCGAAGACGCCACGTATCTCAAAACAGGAGATCAAAATTGCAACTTTTTGTAAAGTTAAAGGATCAAAAGAGCTTAATTCCCTAAAGATAGAGGGTTAAAAGAGCCTATTTCCATAAAGTTGGAGGTCAAAAGAGCATATTTCCCTAAAGATAGATGGGCAAAAAAATTCATTTTTTTAATAGAGGGCTAAAATCGCTACATTTTGAAACTTAGGGGTCGAAAAGTGTAGTTTAACCTAATGTTTTTGAACCTGGATGCCTCACCAAATTGTGTAATTTGTAGTGTAATGGTGTACCTATGGTGTGACGTAAGGTCTTCTCTTGGCTTGATTTGAATTTCATCGTCCAAATAATTATTTTGTGCATTGGAAGTGTTGGAGTGATAGAGAGAAAGAAATCCTAATAATAAGTTTAAGGATCTTGATGACATTGTGGAAGAAATTAAGCTACTCTTTTGACATTGGTCTTCGAGTAGATTAAGGATTGCTTCGTGATTATTTTACTAGTGGTGTTGGAATACAAGAGAATATCTTGAGAGGTGATGGTTAGTGGTGTGGTGTTGTTCTTGGGCATTGGTGGTGTTCCATTTCTGTAGGTGATCCCTCTGTTTTTCGGTTGCTACAGGCTAGCTTTGGCTACCCTTAGATGGTTCTAGTGGAAAATAAAAAATCTCTTAGCAGACACTGACCAACTCCATCATTAGTTCATATATTGTCCACACCAAATATTGGTTGCTTCTGGCTACTGCTGTGTTCTATTTTAAAATGAACACAGTCAAACTTAACACAATGCATTTTGTGCATACCTGGTGGACAAGATGATGCCTGGGTTGCAGAGCACCTTCTTCCAACGCGTTTTTGACTTTTTCTTCGTCTTTTTGAGTGTTTTCTTTTTTAAAAATTGTTTTGGGACTATGAACATAATTTCTCTACTTTGTAATGTCTTCAGAGGCCTCTTGAGTCTTCATTCATTGTCTTCTCAATTCTTCTAAAGTGATTTGCTTTGCCGAATCACATGATTTGCTTAGTTTTGGGAAAACTAAAATTACATAACTCGATATGAAAACGTTAAGAAATATCTTTTAAATCATAGACAATTGTTCTAAAACTCGTCTAATTTAGGTCAAATCATACTAAAAATGACTGAAAAATATGCGGAAAATAACATATGATAACCTATCATCAATCTACTTCTATCAAGTAAAACATGTCTGAAGATGGGATAGTTGAAGCTCTAATACTCTGCTTTTAAGAGGATAATTAAAGTTTTTTTTACCCCCACCGACATGTGAGATGAGTTGAAGACACAACTTAACTAATACTTTGTCCATCTTGATGAAAGTTAAATTTCATCTCATGTATTTGTGTAAGTGTCATGCGTAGTTGTGGGCGCATAAAGATGAAGACTTCTAGAAAACCGTTTACTATCCTCAGGTTATTCATAATGATGGCGATGTAGCATCTATGTTTAGATTGATGATTGAAAATAAAAATTTATGCGACTACCCAAATTGTCGGTAGAGATTTGATGTCGTTTTATGTATTGTTGTGTAATATGTTGTCAAAAGCTCGCAATATTGCACTTTTATTGAATTTCAATCATCTATGTATTGTTAATGTAATGTCAAATTAGTGTAATGTTATTAAAACTTGAATAACTATGTAATGATATTGGTTATGTTTGAGTATTGTTGGTGAGTTGGTTGTACCGCTTGTGAAATTGTGGTTATAAGTTACAAGTGGTTAGGCAGGTCAATATCTTGGTTGACATAATAAATGTTGTCTGTCAGCCTGCTATAATGGATTGAAATTTCCGTTGAGGTTATTTAGGTCATTTCCTGATGTGGAAGAGCAATATTTAAAACGTAAAGAGCAATTTCCATTCATTACTCTGTTGTAATTGTTCATTTAGGTTGCGAACGTTAGAAAACACTAAACATTTATGAATGAGACAAGCTATTCCTTATTTTACGCATGAGTATCAAAAATTTAATTATAGTAATTTCTTTTGACGCAAATAACTAATGTAATTTGAAAAGATACATTCAAGTTGCTAATTTTTTTGGTAGTGTTTGGGGTTCGAACCACGGACCTTGCATATATTATGCATTGTCTTTATCAGCTGAGTTAAGCTCACGAGACATTCAAGTTGCTAAGTTGTTCAAGTGGAAATGTTTCTTGCTTAAAATATGTTCCATGGTACTACCTCCGTCCCAAATTCTAAGAAAAAAAATTAAATCACACTTCTTAAATATAGTTTTGGGTGTTTTCTTTGGAATAAGTTTTACAAGATCACTTTTTTTAACTATTGCGTATGTTTTATTTATTTATTTTACAAGATCATTCATACATCACATGTATTACAAGGTCAGTTTGAATGATTAACGCTTTTTATAATGGCACATATGATAGAATTGGACGGTAATTTATAATAGACGAAAATATAAATAATCTATATCATTTTCGATTGCATTCATTATAATCAATTTCGGGTTTGTTCAATGTCTTCCAAATTCTAAAAAAAAATAAAAATGCAACACATGAAGCTAAGTACAAGTACATCTTTTATTTTTCTCCGATTCTAATGATAAAATAGAACTCATTACTCTCTCCCTAAGAAAATATAAACAAAAGATTCAAAAAGTCAATTAATTTTGTATCAAATACATTTGACTTTTTAAATCAATTTAACTCATATTTCGTTAGTTAAAGATTATTTAAAGGTCAGACGACACAACAACAGAAATTTGCACCAAGTGAAGTGTAACAACCAGCTGCAGCAAACCCCTTGGCAGTGCAATCCTTTCTGCAGTTTGGAGTGCATTCCTCAATGCAACAAGTTTGTGGAGGTCCTGGTCTACCAATTAAGCAGTTTGGTCTCTTAGCTGGCTCTATTGTTTGACCCTCCAAGTCCAAACTATTATCAAATCCTAAAACAAACTTATTGTTAAAATTTTGATTTGATATAATAAATTGTTTATTGAAAATACAACTCAAAAGGTTAAACTAACAACAATTCCTCTTACCTGAAGCCAATACCAAAGAAATGAATAAAATTCCCAAAAGAAAGGATTGATGGACATAAAAAGCCATTTTTGTAGGAAATCACCTTATAATTTTCTTTTCTGATCGTATGAAGAATTTGCTAAACCACACATTATATAGAGTTAAAGAAGGTGTTAAGACTCATTCATAATTTTTTAAGGGGTGTTAAAACTCATTCATAGTTACTATTAAATTTGCCTTAATTATTCCATAAAATTGTCATAATTACAAAAGATTATTTTCCACTTTTTCCATTGGTTTTTTTACGGGCACTTTTTTCATTATTTTATTTTACGAGGCATGTTAACTAATGTCTTGGGTGCACAAGTTAAGGAAATAAAAAAAAGTAAGTTTTGTATTAAAAGTAACAAATTTTATACTTTTAAGAGTTTGACTACACAAGTATTGAAGAATAATTTTTACACTTTTTAAATCACTAATTTGTCCACTCAAATAGTTTATTGTGTGTAATAAAAATAAAACACATAAAGATCTATTTTGAATTTTAAGAGTGCTAGTACAATGTTATTGAAGACATTAAGTGGAGATCCAATTTTGCAATATCTGATGTTCATAGGACGTCTCCTTTTAGTGGTTTCTATAAATTTAATGTTGATGGAACATGTCTGATAGAGGGTGGAAGTGAGGTATCGATGTTGACATGAGAGATAATGAAGATGTTGTCATTACTGTTATGCAAGTCTTTTCATCACCAGATTAAGAGATTGCAGAAACTTTAGTTATACGGAAGCATGGACAGATCTAGGAATTTTCACTAATGGGGGGCAAAATTATAGTATATTATAAATGTTTTTGTATAAAAGGTACAATATAGATGCTATAATATTTATCGTTAAGTCGCAAATAGACAATTCAATTGAGGAGTTAAGCGATAATATAAAGAGTTTTAACTAGAATATTTGAGACTCAAACCCTAAAGAGAAACACAATCCACTAAGACTCTAACATGTTTGTGAGTTTGAATTCTTGTCTTTAGTAAATTACACTCAAAAGCACACATTAAATATCAAAATATAATCATAATCTTAATCTTTTTACACAAGAGTTTGTTATCCTTTAAAAATAATTTAAAAGGGATTTTTGCTTCAACAAAGTCCTCATTTTTTTTTTTGGATTTTACAATTCAAATTGGTTAAACAATTCAGTTAGCCACGATCATATTGGCTAATTTATTCGTACTTTCAATATAGGGGAAAAACCTTTAAGGATTATGAAATCCGATGTCAATTTTGGAATTTCGAAAGCTGTGTGAGAAGCATGGAATGTGGAAAAAGAAATTATTGAAACTTAATCTGATGCATGCTTTACTATGACCTAACTTTTGAAGGATTATAATCTCTTTCTAGCCCAATTGGTGAGGGTAGGTGATGGTCGGATTTAAGAGTGTGTACCAAATCGTTTATCAAGTAATAAAGTGTAAGTCAAGTATCACATCCACAGGGATTGTTGTTCCAACTAGGAAATTTGCGTTACTTATTAGGGAACAATTAAAATAAAAAAGATAAAGAGTTAAGGGTTTTTTTCAATTTGATATGTTTGCAACAGAGCAAGGTTTACCTATTTTGATTGCAAAATGTTAGCAGCGGATAGGATTCTTCGAATCCCCTCAATGTATTTGTTGGAATTACTCAATAGTCAAGTCTTATTCAACTTTTAGTGTTTTCTATCCAAGTGATGAGTTTGTGGGGTTTTACTACCTACCAACTGTCAAGTTGCACCTGCTGATCACATAGGTAGGTACGTGTGGGGTCTTACTCTCTCAGAGGTATGAGTTCCTCTAGCTGTTACTTGCAACCATTACACCAGGGTTCATACGGATTTCAATGTTTTGGGTCGTCAGTCCATTGAGTGTCGATGATATGGTAAAGAGAGGCGTAAGGTGGAGCATTGGCACATGTACTAGTATCTCGTTGATGAACCAACCTTGATTAGCTTCTGGTGATAGTATTTCAGTCATACACATAGGTAATGTTCAATTTCGCTCTTTTTCACTATTTGTTCAACCTCAACACCCCAACTCAGATCCTAAACACACCTTTTTTCCTGCAAGTTAGTAATGATAGGTTGGTATGGCAAGGTAATCAAAATGGGAGGTAATCAATGAATGGCACTTACATGATCTGCCCAGAGGTCATTTGTAACACATCCCATTTGAGAAGACCTGGGCAGTGAAATTCTATATGGAAAGGTACCACTAAAAGTGAAGAATCTTGTGTGAAGAATATGTCACGACTGATGTACCACTTGAGTACGCCTGAACAATAGAGGTATTGCATGCCCATATGAATGTGTTTTTTGTGGTGATGTTAATGAAGATTCCTTACATGTCCTTTTTACTTGTCCTCAAGCTTCTCGAATTTGGCAAGCTGTAAATTTATGGAATGATGTGGATAATGTTGTGAATGAGTGTGATAATTCGGCAACCATTGTATTCTACTTATTGGATTGACATCAGCCGTCTTAGTGCTTTATGTTTGTATCAGTCCTTTGGAGTATTTGGAAAAGTTGTAATTTGATATTGTGGTAGCAAGTGATGGAAACAGCATCACAAGTTTGTGAACGAGCAGTGCATATGTTTGAAGACTGAAAACTAGCTCAAGAATTGAGAAGGCACATAGGCACGCAAGCACTAAATATGCCACCAGGGAAGAGTACTACGAACATGGTTCGATGACAAAAACCTTGCCAAGGTAGACTAAGGTGTAACGTAGATGCTTCTTTCTCGAACTTACATAACATGGTTGGTATCGCTAGAGGGGGTTATGTGCTCACTAAAACTGCATGGTTTGTGCCATTATGTTCGGTGGAGATTGGTAGAGCCCTAGGACTTTGTGAAGCGCTGCAATGGGTGGTTGAGTTAGGCCTGGACAACATGGATTTCTCTTTGGATTCGAAGCTGGTCGTAGATGTTGTCACTAGTAATAACAGTAGCAACACTAATTTTGGAAGTATTATTAGTCATTGTTGATAGCTACTTGACACTCATTTTACAAACTATAAAGTAGAGTTTAGCCGGAAGCAAGTAAATGAGGTGACTCATGAATTGGCACATGCATTCTCATTAGATGCTAGCTCCCAATTAGTTATTGATGTTCCACCTTGTATCAATGAGTTTTTATCTAATAAAATGAGATGAATTTTCTCCCCTAAAAAAACTTAGAAAAAGGATTCAAAAAATTAATTCATTTTGTAGGAAATACATTTGACTTTTTCAATTTATTTGGCTCATAGTTTGTTAGTCAAGGAGTATTTAAGAGTCAAACGATACAATGAAAATCATGCTTTGAAACAACAACAGAAGAGTACACTAAGTCTACTAAAACAACGACCTCCAACATACCCATTTGCAATGCAGTCAGATACGCAGTTTGGACTGCAGTCCTCATAGCAACAAGATTGTGGAGGTCCTGGTTTACCAATAAAGCAGCTTGGTTTCTTAGTTGGCTCTATTGTTTGACCCTCCAATTCCAAACTAGTATCAAATCCTAAAACCAACCCAAGTTAAAATGTTGAATTATGTAATAATTATTTATTGAAAATGGAACTCAAAAGATAAAAACTAAAAATTCCTCTTACCTGAAACCAAGACCAAAGAAATGCATAAAACTCCCAATAGAAAAGATTGGACACGCAAAGTCATTTTGAAGGATATCTCACCTTATAATTTTTCTTTTTTATGGTAAGAAGAATCGATAACCCCTTGTTTGCTTTATATAGACTTAAAAACGTATTAAAGCTCCTTCATAATTACTAAAGTTGCATTAATTATTCCATAATAAATTGTCATAATTACAAAAGATTCTTTTCAAGTTTTTTTTTTACAAAAACAAAACTGTTATGAAACTTTTAGAATAATAACAAGATTGAAGAGAACTAGATAGAAGAGATAAGTATGAAGGTGTGACTTGGGAAATAAGCATAATATTGTTACCCAAGATATAACTTAAATGATTTGACTTGATTCAATGGTATGTCCCCAATATGATTTAAAAAAAAAATAGTATGGCCCCAATAACTCAATAGCTAAATGGAAATCAACTTATAATATTCATAACATTTTCTATTGGATGTACATCATATACCTCGATAAAATCTTAATAGAAAAAAAACTAGTGAGAAAAAATTCTAGTAAAGGAAAAAAAAATACAACATCTTTGTGTATGATAAGTTGTCTCGTTAAAAACCTTATCATGAAAACTCAATGAAATAAAATCATGGTTGATGGAAAAAGAGTGCGGAACACATTATCTTTCTCCCTTATAAAGGTAATTATTCATGAGGCGAAGAATGCCATATAATATTTTGTACTAGTTACTCAAAAACTTTTGCTTAGCGGTGTCTTTGTAAAAAATATGGTCAATCTCAGTACTCTACTCCAAATTATCAGTGCTTGTGATATTATATTCATATTGAGTTGTGGCAAGAACTCCCTTAAGAAAATCACAAAATTCTTGTATGTGTAAAATCATAATCCTTAATAAAAGAGTATTCCTCACTTCCTTGATGTAGTGCTAACGTTTCCAAATGATTGAACGATATTGTGTTTCTCTAAGATATAAATGATTGACTTTGTTCCAATATCTATTTTTACTAATATTGACAAAAATAAAATACCATGATATAATAAACAAAATATATTAGGGTCCTCACTTGACCAATTCAAATTGTTATCATTTTTTTAAAACATGATTTTTACTTACATCAAATTACATCACAATCATTCTAATAGATAATCAAATAGATTTTTCCGTGAACTAAGTATATAATTTGTTTTCTAAACAAATTTAACATCACAATAACATATATGATTTATTAGTTCTATTGGTTTAATTATTTGTGCCAAAGAGAATAAAATTGAGTTTTTGTTAGGTTCTTCAAGAACTATACAATTGATTTAAACAATAAAATCAATTCTCTAAGCAATCCTTTAGAATTACAGCTTTTGAACTCTTCGGGAATTCACAGTGAATAATATTGAGTTTTTCATGAACAAAGAATAATATTTAGTTCTTCATGAACTACATAATAGATTTCTTTAATTTTATAATATGAGATCGATCCTTATGAAATACTTCAAGAATGCATATGAAATAAATAAACACAATAATATAATACAATTCACGTAATAATGATTTAGTGTATCTATAAGAAACTATTTCTAATTGATGGAATTGTAATAGTATAACATATGATCATCAATACAAAAATTAAAAATTATTTATATGAAAAAAGATAGATTAAGAAGAATTGCATAAGTAGAGAATGAGAGAGAAAATAGAGGATTCTATTATTATCTTGTGATGTACCATTATGTTAAATGAGGTCTTTGATTGCAGAGAGAAGTACAATGATATGACTTGAGAGATAACTACAAAGGTGTAACTTGGAAAAATAAGTTTACTTGTTTGACTAAAAAGGAAACAATTCAAAACTTTAAAATCAAATTCTAATTTTAATTTCTAAGTTATATTTTGAACTAAATTCAAATAGAAATACTAAATACATATACAAATTCAAAATTTAAATTAATTTGATCTAATTATATAAGTACGGTTAAAAGAAATTAATTTTTTTGATAATATTTATGAAAAAAATCTGTCATCACTGATAATAAAACAAACTACTGAACAAACGCATTAATTTGTTGACCGCGTACATTAAAATGCATTTAAACACATAATTCAAACCTTCTCGGTAAACATTTGACCAAAATAATTTAAAACTGCATTAAATCTTTTGAATTAAATTTAATTTATTCATTATTTATAATTGTTTTATTTTTATGTAAAATTAATTTCAATCTTAAGAAACTCTGAATGATATTCATTTACAATTGTTCAATATAAATTATATTTATTTGAATAACATGTGTAATATCTTGATAAAAAAAATTATATTTTATTTTGGTCAAACACAGGGTACGAAACCAAATTGCAAAAGAAAGTGATATATGCGTGTTCATTTCTGTATCAGTAGAACGAGGTTCCTCCGTATCAAAATTGGAAAATGAAATTGTCTGTCAACACGAAAGTAAATCCCGAACTCACCTTTTACTACGACGAAAATACGACCAAAACAAGTTAATGGCCCAAAATTGACCTGAATCAGCCCAAATCGTGAAACCATAGCCCTTTTGAGCATTACCGTCTCAAGCCTAGTCCAAAGTTGAAGGATTCACAACCCAACAACATCGAACTCGGAAACAAAACCCAATTAATAAAGTCACCCTCTTTAAACAAAATTGTTATTCGTAAACTGACATCTAAATAAGCCTCATCTGCCTATGAATCTTAGAAGTTCACCACATACCCATATTGATCCTTAGTATATTAAATGAATTGGTCTAACCCTATCTTACTAAACATAAAGAATAAAGTTTATAGTCAACGTTCAGGAAAGTCTACCAGAAATATCTTTTGCAGCCTCCTATTTATATGTTTAGTCAGAGACACTAGGTATGCCACACTACCTAAAATTCATAAAAGCATTAAGACTTTTGCATATAAAATTTAAATAGATCTCAAAACGTAACTGAAAAAAACTTGAATTAATTTTATCCAACAAACAAATAGAGGTTAATGTTACAACCCTAACCAATTACGGTTTAGTTCACTACAAGAAAACTACGTTTTAATGCCCATAAACCCACTCTAACAGGGTCAAAACATACGCTAACAGTGATTTTGCGTCAGGGTCAAGGGCAGGCTAAAAAAGTTGAAGCTACCAGGTACCGTCGACTTTTGGGTATCCGAGACTAATGTCGACTCGGCTTGGCCGAGTTAAAATCTGACTCTAATCTTTCCCATTTCGAGGCCAACCTTCAAGGAAAAAAAATTATCACATTCATATTCAAGAAATGTAACCCAACCCGAGAGAGCCTACCTCACACTCGATGTCGGAATCTGCTCCACCTCCTTGAGCTCTTTCTTGACAAACTCAGCCTCAACAACCTTCTAAGAAAGGTCATTTTTAATTTCCTTGACCCACATCTCTAAGGCTGCTAGTTTGGCAGAAAGAAGACCCTCATCCATCTTGTTCAGCGAAAGCTCAAAAGATCTAAGAGCCTCCAATTTAAGAACATAAGGGATACAAATGTCTTGGGTAACTGAAATGTCATCACTCCCTGAAATTTCGGCACGCTAGCTTTCTAATGTTTTATACGATGTTTGAACATCAGACACAAACAGAATGTTGAGATTAATATTTAAACATTGAGCTAGCAGAAAACAAACAAATCAAGGAAAATATAAAAAAACAAAAACATAAATGGCATTGTTGGTTTGTTAACCCAGTTCAGTGACAAACTTACCTACTCTGGGCGCTACTAAGCCAGAAAGAAAATCCACTAGTGTTGTCCTAGTTCTAAGTTCTCAGCAAACTCCAAGTTTACAACTTATCACCTAGACACTACCCATATTGACTTCAACTTAGGAACTCCTAGATATGAGATCCCATCTCACTTCCACTTAATCAATCACAACCCATGTGATTTAAATAAAGTTTAACACAAGAATAGAGACACACTCCAATAAACAGAACCTTCTCTTTGCTTAAAAGCTTCAGAGAGATTCACAAATAACAAGGACTCAAAAACCCTAATAATCACTCTTTTATCAATCGGTGGTTTTGATCCATTACAACTTGACTACAGGTACTGCTCAATGCATCAAGATGATACAAAGAGAGGCTCACAAATAAAGACCAAGTCGAAACATTAAAAGACTCAATTCAATACTATTGAATTGGTGAAAAAAACTAGGGTTCGAGTCTTCCTTATATAGCCATTCAACAACATGAGCTTTTTCGTCATAGGCTAAAAAATCAGCAGACAATCATATATTCAGTCTCCACAATATTCTAGAAGCATATATATTGTTTCCTTAAATGTTGCAACAACACACTTAAGAAACACGGTAAAGCTAAACCACCTTTGCATCTTCTAGAAACACACGTCTCTTGGACATCACATGAATAAAATCTTCACAGAATCTTCAGTGATCTCACACAAAAATAACATCCAAGAAAGCGATACAAGACACAAAATCAGGGCACACAAAACTGTGCTAACATGTTGGAACATCATAACCAACATCTTGCATGAATAAAGGGAATATTAAAAAGTAAGTGTTACCAGCATTCCTACTTATCAGATTAAAAAACACATGTGTAACTCTCTTTATCTCACAACCTCTCCCATAACAAACAATTATTATTATTATTTTTTTCATGTTAGGAATTTATTGTAATTTGCACTTAAATTTTTTAAAAACTTTGTTATAAGTAAAATAGGTAAACAGAAAACTACCGTGAGAGAGAGTAAGACGAGAGAGAGAGAGAGAGAGAGAGAGAGAGGCAGAAGATGTCATCGCATGGGAGCGATCCACGTCAGCCATCATCGGCGAAGCCATACGTACCACCGGTGATACCTCCACAAGATCTTCCGATTGATTACGCCGGTTTCATCGCCGTCTTATTCGGTGTCGCCGGCGTTATGTTCAGGGTTCGTATTTATCTATCATAGATCTCTTCTCTTTTTCTTTTGATTTTGATTGATCTATCGATCATTAATTAATCTTATTATTATTGTTGTTTCAGTATAAGCTGGGTTCGTGGTTGGCTCTCATATTCTGTGCTCAATCCATTGTTAATATGAGGAATGTTGAAAATGATCTCAAACAAGTAATGATGGCTATGATGTAAGTTTCGAATTTTCTTACTTTGTCTTTTGTATTGTATTTTTGTTTATGTGTGCAAGATCTGTACTTTTGATTCTAGATAAAAGTGACTCGAGTGTAAAGTGACGTATGTTTGGATGTATTTATGTAAAAGTGATTTTAACAATAAATTTAAGTCGTGGAAGTCAAAAGCTACAAATTCTAGCTTCAGGTAGAAATAGAATCAATTCTACTTTAAATCATCCAAACATGATAAAATCAATTCTACAACCTGTAGAATCACCTTTGACCCTCTAAAATTGAAACCAAAGATATGTTTAGTCATTAAACTATATGAATATAACAAGTAGTTTAAACTATTTGAAATAGGACGATTTGGTACCTAACGTATTTAAAAAACCGTCAATTTATTCATAAGATCTTGAATAGCAGGGACTAAATTGACCGATTTTAGATACTTTAAACTTTAGAGACTACTTATTATATGTACATAGTTTAGGGACTAAATTGGTGGTTTATTCTTTGATGATGGGTGTTGAAAATTTAAAAAATGAAAGCGAAAAACAGAAGAAAGTGAAAACGGTTCTTAAATTTTGGAAGTATTGCAGTAAATTATAGTTAAAAATATGGGTTAAACCATTAAGAGAGAATTTAAGTTTAAGTTATCTGTTTTTAAAAATATTAGGGAATTACGACATTGTTTTATCCATCTAACCAACTCCCAAGCTTAATTAAGTGCTTATAGTATAAATGTTTATCATCTAAAGCTCTTATGTGTTATCTGTTTCTATAACATAAGATAAATAAATACAATGTGTTTTCATAAATGTTTCATATAAGCTATAAGTTGTTTTTATAGCCTATTTTGGTGAGCGTATAGAAATAAAGCTAAAAACAGCTTATGTACATTCGTAAGTTGTTTCTGTAAACTCTCTAAAAGTCTTACAAATCCTTATATCAATAGATTAGCTCAAATAAGACAACCGGAATAGACCCTTACTGGGATAAGGCTTAGTTGATATGTGAAATACCCAAAAAGGATTGTAGCAAGCTTCTACTCGATTAGATACATTATGAGAAGTGTGAAGCTTTTTTTTCTTTCTCTTATCCATTATGCCGGTGAGGACTAGGCTGTTCATAGTAATTTTTGTTGCCATCATCATTACTGTGAATTGGCCAAATGGCCCACCTGCTTGGGTGGTTTAGTTTGACACACGACACTACTGAAGCCCTGTGCCATCATCTCTGATTTTATAGACAACACAACAGTATCTCTCAGCTGAGAAATAAGAAAACAGATGAGTTTTTTTTTTTAGTAGAGTTGAAGGGAGCGATAGAGATTTTTAGTAGAGTTGAAGTGTTCTGGTGAATATGATATGACAGTGTGGTTTATGATTGGTGGAAGAGTTTGTATGTTTTGGTTGTTTTACTTTCACCATGGCTGAATGCTTGGTCACATATTAATTATTATAAATGTGTAAAATTATCAACTTAGCTGCCCACATAGATCCAAGGAAAACAAATTGTTCTGATTTGGAGTGAGTCTTTAAACTTAGACTAAGTGGATCCATGATGCCGCATGCCATATGTGTATGTATATGCAACAATTTCAAGGGGGAGCGAATGGGGGTACCTGCATTTTATAGATAGGCACATTGGATTTATAGAAGCTAATGAAGACTGTGAGTACTTTGAGAGGATGCCCTCAGATCTAGTATTTGGGGGGCAATGTATCCACCAACCGAACTTGGCATGGGTGATCTGAACTTCACTCTTTCATTTTCCACATTTCTTCTTTTCAACTGTTCATCAACTTTTCTTCCACTTCAGCTGCTGTTGCACTCGTCTTCCATTGCTTCTTTTAGTTTCTTTCTCCTTGATCTTTCACATTTTCTTCTTTTTATGTATCCACCAACCGAACTTGGCATGGGTGGTCTGAACTTCACTCTTTCATCTTCCACATTTCTTCTTTTCAACTGGTCATCAACTTTTCTTCCACTTCAGCTGCTGTCGCACTCGTCTTCCATTGCTTCTTTTAGTTTCTTTCTCCTTGATCTTTCACATTTTCTTCTTTTTATGGAAATTTCTGATGTCGCAGTCATGTGAGGAACGAAGTTGTCCCTCTTCACAATCTGGAATGTGTACCACAGGTTCATAATGATCCATATCACAAGAGAAATGTGAACTGGTACACAGGAACTAGTGCATATATTACTAATGGTAGGATTCAATATTGTAGCATTGGGTCAGCTACCACTAAGCCATGTTTAAGGCGATACGTTATTTTATTAACCATAAGTCAAAAATATTATTACTGAAAGAATCAGAGAAAGTGTTTGAAAATTATTATTACTGAAAATTGAATTGCTGCATGATGCAGAATCCAGAAGATACACCTAGTATCTATAAACTTGATTAAGGCTAACTAACTTTTTCAGCTAAGCACAACAAAACTTGAAAATAGCTGACTATTTCAACTAACTAAGCATTAGAAGTTATAGAGTAAAAACAGGTGTCCACTAACTATACTGCTATCAACAACAGAAACCCAGCCTTTTCCCACTAAGTTGGGTCGGCTACATGGATCAAATTACGCCATGATGTCTATGATAAACCATCATTCGGTCCAACTCATTTATTTCTAAATCTTTCATAATAGTTTCTCTTATAGATTTTCTAATTGTTCCTCTTCCTCTGGTGATTTGACTATCCTCCACTTGGGAATAGGCCAGGCCGGCCTACAGGGGCCTACGGCCTGGCCTGTTTATAAAAAAGGCTAGGCTTAGGCTTTTGAAAAAGCCTATTTAAGTTAATAGGCCAGGCTTAGGCTATCAAAAAAGGCCTACGAAACCTGATAGGCCGGCCTATTTATGCATATTATTAAAATTTATTTTTTACTTATATTAAGAAATTGATTTTTATTTATATTAGAATAAAAATCAAGAAAAAAACTCAAATAATGGACTTTTTAAATAGGCTTTGAGACCTTATAGTGAAATAGGCTTTTAAGGCCTCATAGCAATAGATAGGCCTTACAATGAAATAGGCTTTAAGGCCAGTTTGGCCTATTTAAAAATAGACAAAATTGAATATTTAATGACTATAATATTAAGTAGGCTTGTAAATAGGCTTCCAGGCCAGGCTTTTAAATAGGTCAGGCCAGGCCAAAAAAATAGGCCTATGAAGGCCATAGGCCAGGCTCAGGCCTGCAAAATATTTCGTAGGCCAGGCTCAGGCCTATCAAAGCCTGGCCTGGCCTGGCCTGGCCTATTCCCATCCCCTCCACTAACTGTACTGCTATCGAGAAATCTATTATCTCTTATTCACCAACTCTGGTGGAAATCAAGGTTACTACCTTAACAGCCATCTGCAATCCAATTGGATCTTAGAGTGAAAGACGTGGTTCATTAATTAGGCTTAGGTTCTTGTTGTAGAACACAGTGCACTTATAAAAACTTATAACATATCCTTTTCAAGTATGCTCATCTAGGATATGATGTCTATAACAGAAAAATAGTCTATTTGTCATTATAGAAGAAGAAATAACTACTGATTTGGAATTTATAAGCTACATTACATTGAATGATAAAAATACCGGAGTTTGATAACTTGTATCTGCATGAAATATACAATACACTGTAGATTTTTTGTTCCGTTTTAATGATTTAGTTAGAACACAAGATTGGGGTATTGAAAGTTTAGAGATATTTTAATGTCTCAAGGAAGCATTCTATAATTATTATTTTTTGGGGTACAAAGGAAGCATTCTATAATTAATTTCTGCTATCTCCAGAATTATTGTTAAGCTTGGATAATACCATAATCACCCAAGTTTTTGTGTAAGATGATGATTCTTGCATTTTATTTTCTTAATTTCTTTACCTTTCGACCAACATGATATCTAATGATTTTACTAAATATTCAAGTAATGTAAATTTTACACTAATTTCTTCATTTCAAAACTGTTGTTGACTTGATATTTATCTGAAACCCAGGTTTTCTTTAATGGGATTGATGACAAACTACTTTGGGCCTCCAAGACCTGGCAAGCAAAGTTGAGATCTTCTTGAGATGAAAAATGACCTTTTTGTTGAGTCTCTTCAGGATTAGATCAACAAGCGCAAGAGGAAATTTAGAGTAATTCAGTGCCTGTGTTTTCTAATTTGCTGTATTAAATATGCTTCTGAAACTGCATATTTGTCAATTTGGACAATTTGATGTTATAAACATCGAAAGCTGAAGATAGATTAGTTAGGATTCTGAGCAGAGCTACATGATTAATAATGTGTTTGCCTATACATTATAGCTTTTGTGTTTTGACTTATTGCTTTCAAGGAGATCCAGGACAAACATACACGATAAGGGCCTGTTTGTTACAGCTGATTCTTAAAATTATCTAGAAAATTACTTTTCTAAAATGAGAATTTGAAAATTATCTAGAAATTACTTTAAATGAAAATGTGTTTGCGGTTTCTCTTTAAAATTATTTTTGATAGATGAATTTTTTAAAATATGTTCCTTTTATTGTGATAAATATACAATATGTTGTTTTATTTGTATTATAATATTATATTTACAGAAAACAACTTATCTCATTTCATTCAAAATAGTATTTTCAATACAAGATGCCCTTGCTAATTGTTGAGCAACATTATTTGTTTGTCTCCTAACAAAACTTATATTAGAGTTTGGATAGAATTGTAAAGAAGCACTATAAGCATGTAAATAGCACCAAATTTAGAGTGGGAATTAAGAACACCGTTGATATTGTCAACCTCAAGCTTGCAATTAAGTTCAATTGATCCTCGTAATTCCTAATTAATTTGGCGAAGTTATTGCTTCCCTCAAACTCCAAGCTTCCACCTCATATTTCCACACCAATACAGTCTTGTTCCTGAAAATTTGTCGTATCAATGTTACATTTGATATCTCTTCTGCAGGTTTAGACCAATGCTGCACTGTGCTACATCCCCACTGCTTCAGCCTGTGCTACATCATGACCCTACGAGCACTACCAATAAACTAAGCAGTCGTGTATCAATTGAACTGACATAACTGGCCTTACTTCGAGTCTTCGACATCATCCTATATCGTTTTTTTTTTGTACGGTTCCATGTACACAAAAATGTCATACCAAAACTTTACAATTGCGTTTGGGCATTAGCTCCAGAATTTAGAGAGAAAAAAAGGCATAATGAAACCATCAACCACGTTTAACAAGCCTTGTAAGACTAAGCCAGTTGCACTCCACGCTTCATGTAACTTGCTACACCCAAAGAAGATATGCCATTCATTTTCACAAGTGTTTTTGCAATGGACACACCTATCTGAACAGTTAACTACACGTGATAAAAGTCTTCCAAGAATACCCATCATCTTGAGCATGATTATAAATTGGCATTGAGAGAATGTGGTTTGCATCTCTTTTGTTAAACATATTGGTGATCGATTAAATCAGCTTTGTGCATATGCCCTGTACCCGAGTACATTGAGCCAGTAATATAAAAGTTAGACTATTACTTTTTCTATCCTATGGGTTACTCGCGCGTCCTACTTTATTCCGAAAATACCCTCTGGATTTTATAATCCGAACTGATTTAGATTATAAAATCCGAACTCACTCAGTGTAGATATAACTGGACAGAATTGCATGTCTTTGTGGATTCATCATTTTTTTTTGCCTAAAAGACAATTATGATAAAATTATACCAAAAAATCATTATATCAAAAAAGTTGACTTTATATCATTACACATTTTACCTAATGATATACATTTAATTTAAACCGTCCAAAGATCTATGTCAATATCATCAAGATTAAAGCTATCTTCTTTATCAATCTTCACACCATCATCAGCCTTGTTCCGAGCAACAACTTCATTTTTAAATTTCTGATATTTAAAACAATGTGTATGTCATTTTTTCTAAAGAAAAAACAATGCGTATGTAATGTATCTTTGATCTTTGATTTCTACTTTTTGGTGGTGAATCTTTGATTTCTTCGTTAACGCGTTTAAATTTACAGTATAAACCCATTCTCCTTTATCTTTCCCAACGAATTACCTGATATCTCTCTCTTTGATATCGCAATCCCCTTTGTTTTATCAACCTCTAATGTCACGCCAAAAGAACTCCATTTCCCTGATATTATTAAAAAAATATGGTTCTCCTTTTCGTGTGTGCTCTTGCGACGGAATCCTTTGTTTCGTCATGCATGAAGGTTATGCTGCTGTTTTGTGGAACCCTTCCATTAGAAAATTCAAGATGTTGCCTCCTTTAAATACTGAACAAAGATGTCTTATATCCTCATATAGCTTTGAGTATGATCCTTTCATTCATGGTTATAAGATTGTTGCCATTTCTTTCTTTAAGGACAACACTAATGCAGTTAGTGTTTATACTTTGGGTACCGATTCTTGGAGAAGGATACAAGACTTCACATATTCTTTCTACGATACACGTAGATCGGGAGTATTTGTGAGTGGCACCGTTAATTGGATGGCAATGGCATGTGATGCTTCGAATAGTTCACCGCTAGACATTGTTTCTTTTGATTTAGAGAATGAGTCGTATCAAAATATTTGGCAGCCTGTTTTGGGGAAGCATAAGTGTATCTTGGGGGTGTTAAAGGGTTGCTTGTGCATCTTTGCAAGTAGTGATATATTCTTGGATGTTTGGGTTATGAAGGAATATGGAGATAAAGAGTCTTGGACTCAATCGTACAACGTTTCTTGCATAAGAGATTGGAGAGAGTCGTATACAAAGACTTTATATAGTTATGAGGATAACCAAATGCTGATTGAAATAGGAAGTAATAAATTGAAGTTGAGTATGTACAATTACAAAAGTGGTACTTTGAAGTTTCTCGGGAGTCAAAACATCAATCGTTGGATGGCCCTAGAAATCTACATTGAGAGTTTGATATCACCTTGTTTTTAATGTTAAGAATAAGGATATAGATGATATGCATGAGATTCAACTGC
>Ga0315914_1002984_pt1 | contig 25883 bp, 24 predicted proteins | sample MpolenodulesMG_FD_203920 | JGI IMG/M metagenome (GOLD analysis project Ga0315914, IMG submission 203920) | Medicago polymorpha root nodule microbial communities from Los Angeles, California, United States - elongated nodules | ecosystem: Host-associated > Plants > Roots > Nodule | place: USA... | reverse complement strand
ATGGAAAAACTAAACATTTCAACATCAAGCTGTTTTTTGTGAGGGAGGTGCAGAAGGATAATGTTGTAGCTCTTGTTTACTGTAAAACTGAAGAGCAGATAGCAAACATTTTTACTAAACCTTTACCAGCTAGCAAGTTTGAAGACCTGAGAACTAAACTTGGTGTCTGCAGTATCTAAAGCAAGGAGGAGTGTTAGCTATTGTGTTTAGAACTGCTGCCACGTCTGTAGAGTTTATTTTACTTCTGTTTTGAATATTTTAAATATGGTTCCTAGTTTCTAGTTCAGTTTCTTTTTCTCCTAGTTTTCAGCAAGCAGTTTTTTCTAGTATTCTATCGTGGCCTAACTTATAGGAACATGATATCAGTGGGCAGTTATATTTTATTCTGTACTTTTCTATTTGTACGTTTGAATTCAATAAAAAAAAATACTCTTCTTCCACTTGTTCTAGCAACTACCTTTAATCTTTTCCTCTGCAACTTTACAAAATAACAACAGTTATCAATCTCAAACCTGGTATCTTAAGGTTCTTCTGCTGGTCACTTGATTTTAACCCTCAATCACAGATACAAACCCACGCCCAAATCTGGATTGGGCTTATGAACTTACATCAACAAGGAGGAAACAAACGCTTTTTGAAATTGCTTCTGGTGTGGGAACCACTCTTATCATTGATGATGCCACTAAATCCAGGTTGTTTGGTATCTATGCTAGAATTTTGGTGGATGTTGACATGTCTGGTAAACTATTTGAGTCAATTCTTGTGGAAAGAGATGGTTATGCTTTCCCCGTTGAGGTCCAATATGAACGACAACCATCTTTCTGCACACATTGTATGTTCATAGGCCATTCCATTCAACAATGCAAGAAAATTGGTGCCAAGCAATTTTAGGAAGATAGGGAATTTGGCAAGCAGAAGCATTAGTTGCAAAAGCCTCAGATTCCCAAGAAGCAAGTTGGTAACTTTTCTGTTAAACAACATATTGCACCCCCTTTAGTATTGGAACAAATTGACCATCATGGTACCACTATAGATCTGGTTACACAAGCAACAACTCTGCACATAGAGAAGGAAGTTGCAAATGGAAATGTGAGCCAAAATATAGAAAATATGCCTGTTGAAATCCCTGACAGCCCTGTTATCCAAAGCGCTAAGGAAGACACTTCCATCACTACTATGAGTCAAGATGCCTTGGCTGACCAAAATATTTTTCTCCACAATCCTTTTGATGCTCTCTACCGTGTTGATGATAAGATAGAAGGTGAAGCTTTACTTGAGGAACTGGGTGCTTTAGAGGTTTATGCTGGAAGATTTGTTGATGTCATAAACTCTCACAAAGCTACCCCTGATGAGAATGTTTCTCAAGAATCTATGTGTGCAACTGTTTCTAAGGCGCAACTCGTAACTACTAGTTATGCTAGTTGAACAAGTGACAGGCTCCCTTCAAGACAAATCTTAGTTTCTGCTTCCAAACCCTCTCTCCATTCTGCTGCAGCCCTTAGAAGTGTGCAGATTCTTTCCAAATTTTAGGAGGATGAAGTAGAAGAGGTGATGGAGGACACTCTCAACCATGACAAGAGACTTGAGGTGGAAGAGGACAATGATGAATTTGATACCTCTTTCCTTAGGACCTTTCCTTTTTTAGTATAGATTCAATTTTTCTTTTCATAGTTTTTACACTTTGTGACTCTGGTGTATTGGTTCAGGCTTCTCCTGTCGTTTATATTTTATTGCTTTGATAAAAATAATAAACAAAGTCATTCATCTTGTGGTATATGTAAATGATATTGTTATTACCGCCGGTAATGATCAAGAAGGCATTAAAGATCTAAAACAACATTATTCAACCACTTTCAAACAAAAGAACGTTGGATTAACTCAACTTGTTTACATTATAAGAACCAATTGCAACTTAAATAGCAATAACTAAAAAGCATATAGATAGAGGTATAGGCATGTAGCAGGATTGTTTATACCCTTCTACCTTCACAACACTTGATCATATTAATAACCCTAAACTGTTCTGAATCAAGTACTCTTATCAGTATTTTCTTGTTCAGAGACAAATAAAAGGAAAGGAAACTATGACATTGCTATTTCTCTCTAATCTTGATTAACACTATTAACACAGGGAAGGTTTGCTAACAATATTACATTGGCCGTTTCAACAACAAACAATCATAGAGTATAAAACGATCCAACTTGAAGAGGGAAGGTCACTCATGTATAATATATTTGTACATGGATAAATAACTCACTATAACACAGCTATTCAAAATGTGAGAGCACAATATAAAATTGAATTTGTAAAATTAAATGTTACTATGTAAAACATGAGAAATCATTTTAACTTCGTATGGTTAATGACTGAAGAAAGTAATAGTATGGTTAAAAAAAGTAATAGTAAAAAAAAAACAACTTAATGCAGTCCAATGATGAACATGCACGGAACTTCTGAAGTAGCATGCCTTTGAATTCCAACATTTTAATCTCAAGAATTAACAATTGATCTCACACACACTTAATCAAGCAATCATCTCCTATATTTTAAGTAAAGTTTAGGAGAGATCAGTTTTGAAAATAACAGAAAACAAGTGACAGAAGTCATAATCATAAAAAAAATAAGTCATTGCACTGATACATGATGATGATTGTAAACGCTTCATGCCATTAGAGTTTAGCCGATTAGCCTCGCACACAAAACATATGGATACACCCCCCTACAGTGGGAAACAGAATGAAAGAATAATTTTCAAAATGACGGAAAAAGGATAATAATGTATGCCAAAGAAACTAACACAAAAATATTGAAGAACGTGAAATATAATAAATAAAAAGCCCAATGTGCTAGTTCTAAATTACCATGTGGTTGCGACGAATCATCGGCTTGAGCCTTCAATCAAGTTTTGAGGACAAACACAATCATCCTTAGAGTTCTGGATATTCATGAACAAGAAAAAAAAAACAGCAAAGTGAGATGCAAGCCATAACATTTTGAATCATGATCGGAGATAATTGATTTTGTATATATTACCGTTTTTGCTACTAATTGTTTTATAGTAGTGTTAACGTCACCATTCCAATGCCATTCATCTTCTTCCCTCACATGTACTGCTCTGAGCCTTGGTGTGTTCAACACTCCATGTGAGAAAGTTTCCATTACGGGACAATCTACTACAAATAACATCTTCAGCAGTGGAAATTTGAAGCCATGTCTTCCCTTGCAAAAACTTCTTAGCCTTGGTAAATCACTCAGTTGCAAAAACTCCAATTTCATAAAAATTAGCTCAGAAGTATCATTCTCATCATCACTTGCTACTATTTCTTCAATCATTCCACAACAATGTATGTATAATTCTTTAAGATTTTGTAAACTGCTAGCTGTTGATGGTTTCATAATACTTTCCAATCCAGCACAATGGCCCACCTCCAACTTCTGTAAATTCTCAAACAGAACTGACGATGGAAATATATTCTTCAGTCTAGAGCATGAATCTACTACCAATCTTTCAATATCTTGAAGAAGAGGTTGCACCTCAAATTTCTCTTCAAATATAAATTCGAGGTTTTGTAACATAATGAGTTCCAAACTTTCCAACTTCATAATTGTTTCAGAATGTCCAGTGCATTCGCTTCCACTTGCAAATATATATGTGAAGGAACTACATGTCACCTTAAGGTTTTTGAGATTGATGAACCTTTGGAGGAAACCAGATGGAAACTTTTCAGACTCATCGTGAAAACATCGCAAGCGAAGAGCTGTTACTGTGTTGATAAGCTCATCATTAAGCTGACCATTGCATAACATGGTGACATCCTTGCTGTTCAGAATAAGCTCCCCTTTGTTGTGGACAACCTATGAAACACAAGTATTCAAATTCAAGCTAACAGCTAGGTAAAGAAAAAAGTATTGGGACATAAACATATAAACTCAATAAAAACATGGAATGAAACTAAACTTGCATTTTGTTTACTTTTTCAAGAAGAAAATAGCAAGCAGCATGACACATATCTATTATAAATGACATTTTTGGTGTGTATACTAAAAGCAACTAAATATGTGCATGAAGCATTTTGCCATTTGTTAGTAGAGTATTGAGATGTAGAATGCACCTGTTCAATTGAGAGAAGGGATACTGTATCAACTGGGACAATTTCTTGGTAATTTATAGACTTTGGTTTGAATAGGACGAGCTTGTCACAATGAAGCACATCCACTTGTCTTAAAGCAGGACAATCCAGGGTAAGTAATCCACGGTAGAAGCTTTGAAGTTGTTTCAAATCTCGAAAACTCAAAACTGTTAATTCTGGGAAATTAAGTATTGGAACTGTTTCAGCCATTTCATCTTGTTCTACAATAATCTCAACGCCACATTCTTCTATATAAATCCCTTGGAGATGCTGAAGCTCTTTAGCCACAGAGAGGGGCAAAACATAATTGAGGCTTTCGCATCCAGTAACTTGCAAAAGGCAGAGGTTTTGGAACTTAAAGCTTTCATTAGGATTCCCACTCCAAATGTGTTTCAGCATCGGTAAATGGTTCAAAGTGAGAGTTCTCAGTTGCATTTCCAGCTTTGTCTGTCTACCACCGTCTACTTTTAGACCTTGTGTTTCAAATACAACTTCTAGTTTATGACAAGAAACTACGGTCACAGTCTCCAGATTCAGTAATTTATCAAGCACATAAGATGGAATTACATTTGAAATTTCATTGCATAATTCAATTTTTAACTCCTTCAGTTTGCCAAAGGAATTTGGAGCTAGTTGATTGTACCATACAAACTTCAAGTGTTCCATATGGGAGACTACCAATGTCTCCAAGTTTGGAAATATAACCTACAATCGATAATATACTTAGATCTTCCACAGTTAATTGCACAAGCAGCAGAAGTAAAAGAAAATCATACAATAGTTAATAGTTACAGAGTTGGAAACAGTGTTCACCTCATCATTGGAGAATGGTTTCTGAGATAAAGGAAGACTACCCAACTTTCCATCAGAGAAAAATATGCCCTCCAACATTTGGCAATTACTAATCACAAGTTTCTTCAGGTTTACAAATTCTCTGGCCACCGAGGATGAGAATATGTATGCTAAGTTATCACATCCGTCTATTGTCAAACTTCTCAAGTTTTGCATCCAAGAACGACTCGGAAGTTTGTCATCCCACAGTTTCCTAGATTTGATCTTAGAGAGCTTCAATAGTTCAAGGTGGGGCATCTCAACCTATTAACATAAAGATTCTCATGAACATCTTATATTTCATAATAAGATGATACAAGAATAAGTGAGATGATGCAATATTTCATGGAAAGATGTGATTTTTTGAAATGAAGCCAAGCTTTCCATTTTATTGTTTGAAAAAATACAGAATGGTAAGTTATAATATTATTTATTAGAGTAACTCCATCCCCTTACCCACAAATTGAAAGATAAAGAAAGTAGAGGTATTGGAAGAATCATAATAAATAGATGTCGTTTGTTTTTATTCTTTTTCATACTGTTCTTATTTTTTTACTTTTGTAAGATATTGACTTTGTATATACATGAAAATAACAGATGAATTGAAGGTAAGCGGGCAACAAGCTGCGCCGCTAAGCCTTTTAGGTGACAAAACCAATCCAAACAATGGAAACTAGAATGCCATTTCATTTCATGAGCTTTTATTCTGTTTCCTTTTGTCAATTCAAACACAGCACACATGAATTTTAGGAGCTTTAGTCGGCAATTAAAATAGGAAATGAAGTCAGGTAACAAATTAAGTATGTAAACATTAAAAAATTTAAATCTAACTATGTTGAAACATCACCATAAAGCACTTTATGTGCCTTAAAAAGACAAATAGTGAAGTAGACACGTTAAAATATATTTTTACCTTTTGATCAATTAGTGCCACAGGTATGCATTGTGTACTATCATAATTTTCACCACTCACTTTGAGACTCTTTTCAATTGTCAATGGCACGGAACATAAACTAATGAGACTTGGCAAACATTCAAGTTCAAGAGAACGTAGCTCGGGGAAGATAATCTTCCCCATTCCTTTATCTACCTTAGATGTTTGCACAGCCATGATTTCTGTCATCATTTTGCAATCAGAAATTTTTACTTCACGAAGTAGGGGAAGATCTGTAACAAGGGAATAACATAACAGATTATTCAACTTGTCACAACCTTTGACTTCAAAAGATCTTAGTTTGGTAAAAGATTGAATTGGAATGGGCCCATGGCATATTTCCTCCAGATTAAACAGATTTTGAAGAACCAAAGTCTCTAAGTTGGGCAAAGCATGATAAGTTGGGTAAAGCATTGAGTTAATGATGTACTTCATATCAGCAATGTCTTGAATGCACAAATGCTTTAATTGCGGAAAACCATTCCTGTTAAGTTCACAAAGAAAATTTTTAACACAATGTATTTTTGCAAGGCACATGTCCTCTGCTGAATTCAACAAGAAGTTAAACTCACGATCCAAATGAATACTTGAACACCCATTGTCTGCGAGCTTAAGTATTCTTGAAGCTTCAGAAGCACCTGCAGACCAATCCAAAGACCATTTCCACATATCACCAACAAATATGTTGTATCTTTCAAGCTTTGAAAAGACCTGCAAGTCCCTTGGCAAAACTGAAGCATCTCGAATCATTATGTCTAAAGTAGTCAGATGAGACAAATTCCTTAGCTCATCTAGACATGCATTGTTGCTTTGTTCTTTGCTTCCCTTTACATTCCACTGGATAAAACAATTCCCCATGTACAACTCTTCCAAGCAAGTTAGGCTTGAAATAAGATTTGCAGGAATAAATCTCAGTCTAGAGCAATTGGCTAAGTTCAGCATTCGAAGATTAGTTAGTTGTCCTATTTCTTTAGGGAGTTCTGTAATATCTGATCTTTCAAGGGTGAGAATCTCTAAACTTTTAAACTCTGCAACAATTGATATGTCTTCTAACATACATCCAGAAAGAACCAATGTTTGAAGTTTTGTCAAGAGATAAAGAGATGGTGGTGGAGAAGGGGTAAGCATCATTCCGTATAAATTAATGACCTTTAGCTCTCTCATCCCGGAGAAGAAGTTATCAGGGACTTTCAAAAAATCACCTAAATTATGAAGTAGCAGTAGCTTTAGCTCTGGGCAATCCAGCTTTTCAGGAAGCTTGTAAATATATGACCAAGGAATGATGATCTGATGGTATTTTCTAAGTTGATCCATCTCTGGCCATTGTTTTACTTCACTGTACCTTTTCATCCCAAAAGTTGGCGGTTGAGTCTTAGATGCGATTGATTTAGCCACAGATCGAACAACATCATGAATTCTAATCCACTCGATTTTAGACTTAAGTAGCAGTGAAGAGGCCTCTAGGTCATTTATTAATTTGTAGTATTTGGATCTTGCTTGTGTCAATGTGCGGGAGTGTTTATATAAGCCCAATCCCCAATAGTATGAAAATAGTTCTCCAGTGTGGAGGTGATCTAGATCAAACGAACCAATGAATAAGAACAATGACTTCAGTTCATCACTTTCTAGGAAATTATAACTCAACTCCAGAGTAGAATTGATTCTCTTGTCGTTATGCAGCCCTTCTTGATCAAATCTCTCTAAATCATTTAATGTGTTTTGCCAATCAAAGATCTTTTTTTTCCTCAAAGCCTTTGCACCTGTAACAATCAAAAGGGGCAAACCTGCACAACGTTTGGCCACCTCCACTGCAATTGGCTTTATATTGAATTCTTGAACAACATCACCTGCCATTTTCTCAAACAATTTCCAACTATCGTCCTCATGCAAAGCTTCAAGTCTGAATTCTTTCTGAGTGCCCATCTCAGAGCTCAACACACCACGATCTCTGGCTGTCACCACTAACTTGCATCCTTTGTGGTCGTCACCAAAAGGAATCCCCACTTCTACCAAATCAAGTCTACCCCAGATGTCATCCAGAATAACAAGAATACTCTTCTTCTTTTTTATCCTATCGCGTAATTCTCTTGCTCTTCCGTCTCTGGTCTCCTTGGTGAATTTCATATCCAACATCTCAGCAATTTGGCTTTGAATTTTTTCTACATCTGGAGAATCACTTACAGGTGCCAAAACAACCGCATTAAATGAGCCACCATTCTCTGCTTTCGAAGCTAGCTCTTTCACTAGTGTAGTTTTGCCCACTCCACCCATCCCATAAACACCAATAATGAAGAAGTTAGGATCCTTCAATGCCAGCATAATCTCATCCAACATTAATGTTCTGGAGTCCAAAGCCTCATAACCTCTACCAAATGACGAGACTGTCACTTGAGAAGCAGTACGGTAAGAAACTTTGTCGAATTTTCCATCTGCGAGGATATTAGAAATATCTTGCGACATCTTTTTGCTCTTCCTGCTCAGTTGGTGCCTTGTGCACAGATTGGGAAGGTGTCCCATAGAGCACTGAGCTTTTGCATGGCCTTCACTGTCAATAAGTTTCTTTGCCTCAGCAACAGTGTTGTCCACACTGTTCAGCCAGTCCTGGACAAACTTTTCAATCTCTTCTCCATTATTTCTAGCCTCGTCAACTTTGTGTTGCACACTTTCTTCTATTCCCTCCAGCTTTTGGACATCAGTTTTCATCCTTTTAAGGTTGTCCTTGTAGTAGAGTATGTAACCAAATTGACGAAAAATAGGTACAACCATATGCTCAGCAATTTTACCAACAACTGAAATAATAACATCCATGGCCACGCCTTTGCTAGCTGTCACTTGAAATCAAACAAAGAATTCAATCAATAAATAATTAACTCTAACAGATAGTTTTTAAAATTTTTTTTTTTGTTGTAACATCTCGCTTTGGATTACATGAAAAGAAGGATCATTTTGTTCCCTCACCTAATGAATGGTAAAGAATAATGGAAGATAGTTCAAACAAACCATCACTTGATTTGAGGTAAAGAGATGAACTTGGAATTTAAGTAAGTGCCTTAAAATTATGGTTGCAAGAGATTATGTATATATTTTTCTATTGGTGAAATAGTTGCGAAAAAAATTATATTAAAGTGTCTACGATGGTAGTATAAATTATAGGTTAATATCTTCACATGAAAGTTTGATATTTGATTGTGATTCCTATATTTAAGATATATAAATCGTGTAAAGTTGTGTGACTGCTTAAAATTTACGAAACAATTTTTGTGAAATTTATATATATATAGAAACAAAATTGATAATTTGTTTGTTAGAAAAATTCTCCTAACTGTGTGTTTGAATGAGTTAATTGGAAAATTTTAAAAGAATTTAGAATTCTAGACAATTCAAATGATTCAATTAAATTGTCTTCATTTCTAAATATTCTTGTTTGGATGGAGTAGTAAAAAGTTTCATTGTCTTCATTTTTGGGAAAGTTTTATAATTTTCATTTTTTTGTCAAATTTGAAATTAAAATTAGGGGTCAATTTGCAAATTTTAAAAAAATTGAGGGGTCAATTTATAATTTTGAATAAATTTGAGAGGTAAATTTGTAATTTCCAAAAAAAAGGTGACAAATTGCAATTTTCTTGAAATTTATTGGGGTCAATTTGAAAACCAAAATGCAAATTTTGGAAAATTATAAGATTGAGGAAATTTAAAATTCTTAATTTTTAAGTGTCGTTTCAAATTCTCTAAATTTCCATCAATTTGAAAATACTTCCACTTATCATCCAAACAATAGAATTTATCTAAACGTATTTGAATTCCCTCAAAACATTACATTACATCAAAACATTCTCCATTCAAACACACTCTTAGAGAAATTTCTATTGATAATTCCATACATGATTGTGACTCTCTTTGCAAATGTCTCTATATCCATGTTTTATTTTTTTAGAAAATGTATTTTTATTTCCTTAAATATATAGACATGGCTACCATATATACTGCAAAGCTAAATTAATATCTTGTATTCGTGTTGCTAGCCCGTAACATAACTTAAGAATAATGTGAAATCCCTCCAAAAAAAAAAAAGAATAATGTGAAATTAAATTAAGAAAAAGAAAGATAATGATTTTTTTTACTAAGAAAGATAATGATTTGTTGGTTGATTTCCTTTTTTAACTTTGAGGTTATTCGAGGAAACATTGACGTTATATCATGTATGTAGACTATTTCAATTATTTTATCATGATTTTAAGTGGAAGTAATTGTAAAGTAAAAGACACTTTATTTTTTAGATTATCAGGTGATGGTTAAAAACTAAAATAAAAGTATGAGAGTGATTATGGATGTGTTGTTGGCTATATATAAATTTCTTATTTGCTTGCATGTATGAACACATTTGGTGAGCTAATTGGATTTTGTTGTATCACATGCTAGAGGTTTTTTTTAGTAGAATTGCTGATGAAATTATATGCTCATATATAATTCATGTTTATTTTTCACTTACATATGGGGAAAGACCTATACAATAAATTATAAGTGTTAAAAAAAGGTATTCTCAATTCCTGAATTACTACAAATGTGGGGTTTATATATATTGAGAATATGTATTTTATTATGTAAATGTTGTTACATATTCTTATATTCATATTATTTCTCAATATTGTTCAATATGTTGATACCATTGAGTCAAGAAGAAGTAAAAGTTTTAGAAAAAAAAAACTAGGCTTAGATTTTATTACTTTCTCAATTAGTGGAAGTAAAAGACATTAATGAAATATATATACAAAAAATATATATTGAGAATTTCACGATCTATGAGGATGCAGTATAATTAATAAATTCTATTTTATGGTTATTTAAAAAAGATAAAGAAAAACAAAATAGAAGTGAACTACATTCCATGATAACATGGTTTGAAATTGGTGGATTTGCCTCGAGATAGTAATCTCATAGAAAGTAAGTGGAACATCAAAAGATAATATTTTTATTTGAGTGTGAAATAATCGATTGTGTGATGTATTTTGTGAATTTTATGATACATGTCATTGCTTATGGTATAATGAAATGATGAAGTATAGAATTCAAAATGTCAATGGTGATCAAATATATTTTGCAAACTATCCAAATGATGTTATTGTTTGGATATCATGTATTTCTAATTATTCATCTTAGAAGTATTGAATATTGTAAATTGGATCTCAAATAAAGATAGAGCAAGTCCATTTACTAAGTACTTATTTATTTCATGATGATGTGATATCCCTTGGAAATAAATAAAGTAATATATGTATAGTCAAATTTACTAATTGAATCAAAATTTTTAACTTTTGAATTTGTAGGTCAAGAAGCATAATAGTTGAAAGACTCGATGTGATTGAGATACCTTTGTTAAGGAGATCCACACTTTCTAAATCTTATGTGATCACAAGCTATAAGCTACGTGATTAATAATAGTTTCTATGAGATACGGCACAAATCCTTAAAATTAAGTTATCTTACAATACGAGAAGTGAGAATAGAGAAAATAAAATTAAAAATTGAAGATCCTTTTGTGAAAGGATTACCGAGGAAAGTTGTTCTGGATATGTCGAGGGGGATGGGCTTAAAGCCTCAAGTGGAGAAAAATATGGTGGATACCCAATTTGTAGTTATATGAAGCCATATGAATACTCATATATGCATTACATCTCTCATTCCTATGGCATGTGGTAGTGCTTAAAGTGAGGATGGGCTTTTATATTTTATTGGATGCATGGTGCTATGCTATAGAGACGCACTTGATGTATCTACATACGGTAGTGTGAAGGCCTATGCCACATTCTATGAAAGACTTCGGAAATCTTTCTAGAGCACTCATGAGTATATCAAGGTAAATATTAGGCCTCTATTGCGAAAAGTTGTATCTCAGAGTTATCACAATCTGAAAATTGTTGTTCCCACATCTAAGTTTGCTATGAAACACCATGAATTTACGAATATAACCTCATCGGTAGTTAACTGCCGCCGGCTAGGATTCAACTGCAATTATTATGTTGGGTACTAGTATTCGTAATTTCATGGTGTTTCTTAGCAAACTTTTAAGTGGGAACAACAATTTTCTTACAATCTTGAAGGGAAAAGTGTATGTTTTGAAGGTCTCATATTCAGATCATTAAGTTCAAGAGAAATTCACTTATTAGATATAAGATGTTGTCTCACTTCGGTACGTTTTAATTCAATCCTTGTGACATTAACACTAAAGCACAAAACTTTCCCTTGCCCAAAATTTATTTTTCACTTTCTTGTCATTAGTGGGGGATTGTTGGCATAATGGTATTCAAGTGTCTTTCATTGGTCATTATCTTGCTGATAATTGCCTATTTATGGCTGCGACAAAAGCTTTGAGTGGGAAACTTCGACTTCACATATATATAAATCCAATAGAAAAACAAAATGTGTTAGACCGATCAATTACTTTTCCAATTCTCCCCTTAATAATTTTGGGAGTTGTTTGAGAGATTCCAACGTGTTTTGGCCTCGAGTGCACGAGTTCAAACACGCAGTTGTGTAAACAGAGAAAACCGGTTATTGGGTTACACCCGAAGTTCACCGAAATTTCTTTCAGGACAGTGGTTTTTGACAGGACACAACAACTCTTTCTTATCTTTACTAACTATTCAAAATATATTTTCTATTAATATTTCCAACAAATCATCCCCTCCCAAACCTTTCCATTCAAAAATACCCTTAAATTGCAATCAACAACAGCAATTGCGGTTGCAATATACCGATTGTAAAGTACTCAACATTGCAGCTGCAGATGTGGATGGATGGACCGAATATTTCACTACAATTTAAAGGTTTGCAGCGAAACATAAACTGCAAATTAAAACAATGGGACAACTGATACAACACCATTAGATGGAGGCCCAATGCATAATGCAAGTGAGCCAATAGTGAAAATGATGCTGAAAAAGAGAGCCCATAATTGAGAAACGGAAGACCAAGAGGCCAGCTTAGATGGAGGATTTTGGTTGCTAAAGTGGGGTGATTGGTAGAAAGAATTAAGATCACTCCTCTTCGCCCTGCACGTTTCGCTCCCACCCAGTTGATTGGACAATAATGCCCCTGCATTAGTTAAGTCACGTTGCGTGACTTAACTAACGCACGTTATGATGTTGCGCCACTTAAGCCACGCCGCGTTAGTTAAGTCACGCAGCGTGACTTAAGTGTTTTTACAGCAAAACAGAACCAAAACTCCCATATTTTCAAACTTCTCAAATACGATTTTTCCCCCTCCAAGTGCGAATTTCACCAAACTCAAGAAAATCATCATCAAATCACGCAATTGAACAAGTAAGTGTTGCTTATTCTACATTGCTTAATTTTTGTTCAAATTTTGTGATTTTTTGAAGAAATTAGATATTTTTAGGTTTTTAGAAATTTGACTTGCATGTTAGTTTTGATGATTGTTAACGATGAATTAAGTTAGGAATTGTGTTTTATATGCTGTTTAGGGTACAATGTGGTAGTTTTTGGTTTAGAAATTGTTAGATTTCTTACTTGTTTGAAAATTGCACTCTATGTGTTTGATAAAATGTCGCAATGATATTTTTTTTGTTTTTTGGATTGTTAATGATGAATTGTTGTTGTTGATTATAAGTGTTGTTGTTGTTCAATTGTTGGAAATATTGTGCAGATATGTCTCGGAGGAATACGTCTCAGAGACCGTCTGAGCCGCCTCAGGATAGGAGTGACAGATTTAGGGCAAGTAGGCCTGCCCCTACTGGTAGCTTTCGGAGGGAGAAACAAGCATTACGCCCTCCTATGGCTGGTCGAGGGAGTGGTGGGGGAACGAGACCTTGCAATGGGGCATCCTGATGTGTTTCGTAATCTAGAGGAGGTTATGCGCTTGATGCAGGGCATACAGTCTGAGTGGAGCATGCTGGAGCAGATGCTGGCTCCGCGGAGGAGGAGTAGGAGTCCACTCGATGGACCAGTATGACTTGTGTAGTTTTTTTTATGACATTTTGTTGGATTTGGTTGTAAACTTATTACACTTGCGCTTTTTAGCGTTTTATGACATTATTCGTTATTTTATTCTGTTGTTTTATTTTGTTTGTTTTCGTAATATACTTATGAGTTAATGCTTAATTGAATCAATGCTTGAATAAATGATGAAAAATGTATGCTTGAATGAATGTATGAAAGAAGGATTGAAAAATTAGGGAAAATAGAGGTTTCTGCCTTATCTGGTCTTATGCATAGACTGTGCGTGAGTTAACTCACGCATGTGCTAATGGATGCGTGAGTTAACTTACATAGTGTTTTACACATGCGTGACTTATGTCACGCGGCGTTTGTTAACTAACACACAGTTTTACACTTGTGTTAGTTAACTAACGCAAGGCTGCATGGTGCGAGTGATCTGAGCTGGGTGGAGAGCAGTAATCAAGAATTAAATGCTTGATTGCTTATTTACTTTTGTTATTCCCTTATGATATTTCCTTTCCTAAAATTCTGCAATTTGTTACGTTGTAAGAACTCGTATATGATGTACTTGCGAATCAATCAAGGTATGAATGATAAGAAAACTCTTTTTCTCCTCTATGAAATTCTCTCTTCCCTCCTAAGAGTATACACTCACTCGAATAGTGCTTACAATCTGTCCTTCTTTAGATGCAGGTTGTATCATTGGTGCTTTCATTATGGACCCAAATAAGCTCCTTTCAATCCAAATTGCATGCTCTCTCTATAGAACTTCGCTCCGTGATCAAATCATCTCTCTCTTCTCACACTGACGAAATCATCTGCTTCTTTCGTGGCCCGTCTTCTTGGAAGCAGTCTGTCACCGATTTGGTCCTTCTCAAAGCTTTCACAAACCGGATTCGTTGCCAATTTTCTAACACAATTGATGAACAATGTAACGGGTATTTTAGAATCATTACTCATCAATTTTTTTATCGCTAAACTTAACACTATCAACATCGAGAGCTTCATTTTCACCATCCTCCAACTCTTATGGAGGCTTTTGTGATGACACATGCATACGAGGCTCGTCTAGATGACAATCCTTCACAGAGGAAAGGTTGGCTTGGCAGCCCAATCACAACTACTCAAACACCCATTTATACCCCATCTCATTCAAACCAAACCCAAAACACTAATCCAACCCAAAAAAACATCACGTTACCGCCACTTCTTCCATCCCCCACATCTTCCCTCCTTGTCCGTCACATACGACCAGCTGAAATTTGTGATCATCATGCAAAGGTTCTGTGCTTTAAGTGTGATGAAAAATGGTTTCCCTCTCACCGTTGTTATAGTAAAGCTCTCTTTCTCCTTGGGGTTGAGGAAAATGAACCAGCATTGGAGTCTGAGTACCATCCTCCAAATGATGTCTCCAGTGACATTTCTAGTTTTCATGCCCTCTTGAGTCAGCTGCAAGGGTGTTATTTGTGTGTCGCATGGATGTATAAGCAACACACTTTTTCCAAACCGATCGATAGTGGGAGCACCGATAACTTTATCAAGCCTGTTTTAGCTAAAACTTTGGGTTTGCGTGTGACCCCTTGTTCCCGTTTTTGGGTGGCTACTGGTTGTGGTAGTTTCTTGGTCTATCCAGTATGCTGCAAGGATACCCCACTTTTCTTTCAAGGTATTACCGTCTTAGTTGATTTATTTATGTTGCCAATTGAAGGTCACGATATTGTTTTGGGGTTCCCATGCCTCCAATCTCTGGGTAAGGTTGCACACATTTATTCTTCTTTAACAATGGAGTTCAATTGGAATGGTGTTCCAGTTACCCTCGTGGGCGATCCGTCCCTCACTACACACTCAGTTTCACGTCATCAACTTCAAGCACTGATACAACGTGCCGACATCGTAGGTTTGTTTACCCTCTCCACTACCCATACCGACCCCTATTACCTCTTGAGCCTTCCCCTGGAATTCCCCCACACCTTCCTCCATCTGTATTAGAACTACCGCCGAGTTTTTTCAAGATTTTTTCTACTCCAACCGACATCCCACCCCATCGTTCGATGGATCACCGCATTGACTTGGTTGAAGGAACAAAGTTGGCTAACATTCGACCATATCATTATCCGCATTTCTGGAAAACAGAAATGGAAAAACTGATTCGTGAAATGTTGAACCAAGGGATCATAATTCTAAGCCATGGCCCTTTTTTGTCACTGGTGCTCGTAGTTCTCAAAAGAGACGACTCATGACGCTTATGTGTTGATTATCGTGCTCTGAATGCAGCAATAATTAAGGATAAATTTTCAATCCCCGCCATCGATGGACTGTTAGATAAACTTGATCGAGCGACCATTTTTACCAAATTGGACCTTCGTGTTGGGTATCACCATAAGATTCGTGTCCACTCCCGCAACACCTACAAAATTGCCTTTCGACCTCACAAATGCCCCTTTGACGTTTCAAGCGACAATGAATCAGTTATTCTCTAAGTTGTTATGGCGGTTTGTTATTGTTTTTTTATGACATATTGATATATAACTCCTCCCTTGAAGACCATTTGCAACATTTGGATATTCTCTTCAACTGCATGATTACTAATTCATTTTATGTCAAATTATCTAAGTATTTATTATGCCATGGTAAAATGGCTTGTTCCAACTTCGATTAAACAACTTCGCAGATTCTTAGGTCTCACCGAGTATTACCGTCAGTTAATCGATAGTTATGCAAGCATTGTCGTGCCATTGACTGATTTGTTGCGTCATGATTATTTTTGTTGGACAGCAGCTGCCACTACAGCCTTTTATTCCGTCAAACAAGCAATGGTGGCAACCCCGGTTCTTAGCCTCTCGGATTTCTCTATGGAATTCATCATTGAAACTGTTGCGTCTGATGTGGGTATATGTGTTGTCTTCATGCAAGAGGGACACCCTATTGCTTTTTTCAGCAAGAAAATTGGGCCAAAGATGCAAGTTGTTTCAGTGTACTTAAAGGAGCTTCATGCTATCACTGAAGTTGTCCTTTAATTTCGCATCGAGTACAAACCTAGAATTTCAAACAAGGTTGCATATGCATTATCCCAAGTTCCTGAAGATTGGTCCGATGCGGATTCTTTAGGTTCTCCAAATATTATGGCCCTAATATCTTCTCCTACTTTTGGTATCGTGCAGGAATTTTAGAAGGATAATAATTCTGACCTTTATTTGTTGGCCTTTCATCAACAACTATCAAAGAGGACGCTATCTCCATCACACTCTATTATCAACATACTAGTTTTACACTACGAGCGGTACATGCTAAACCTGGAGTCAACTTTATGTTCTACTTTGATTAGTGAATTTCATGACACACCTAGTGGCGGACATGCTGGTGTCAAGTGTACTCTCGTTCGCGTTGCAGTCAGTTTTTTTTGGCGAGGTATGCTTAAATATTTGGAGCATTTTGTAGCACCTTGCCTTACTTGTCAACAAATAAAATAATCGACACAAGTACCGTCAAATATTTTGCAGACGTTACCTATTTCGGAGGCTGCTTGGCAAGATATTACCATAGACTTTATTATAGTTTTTCGTCGACACAAGGTTCATCTGTTATATTTGTTGTGGTGGACCGATTATCTAAATTGGCTAATTTTGGTGCACTCCCTACCACTTTCACAACATCCAAAGTGGCTGAATTTTTTTATCTCTATTGTTGTTCGCCACCATGAGTTTCCTCAATCCATTGTATATGATTGTGACCCCGTTTTCGTGAGCAATTTTTGGCGAAAACTCTTTGAGTTGAGTGGCACAAAATTGGGCATGAGTAGTGCTTACCATCCTCAAGCTGATGGAAAATTTGAAGTGGTAAACAAGGGCCTAGAAAAGTATCTCCGAGCTTTCACACAACACAAGCCTTCTACTTATGTGTCTCTTCTTCCGTGGGTAGAGTCCAACTACAATACTAGCTATCACATCAAAATGAAAATGTCACCGTTTGAGGTGTTTTACGGTCGTAAATCTTCATCATACACCATGGGGGTATACTTATAATCAAGTTCTAGATGAGGCTCTCACTTCATGTGATGAGCTCCTGTGTGTGCTTAAGGAGAATTTATTGGTTGCACAACACTGAATGAATTAGAAAGCAAATAGCCATTGTCGCGACATTGCCTTTGCTATAGGCGATGTGGTTTTGGTTCGCCTTCGCCCGTACCATTAAACTACAGTGCGACAACACCGTCAACACAAGCTATCCAAAAGATATTGCGAATTACAATTACCTCTCGAAAGTTTCATTCATCTCGTGCTCCACGTCTCTACCCTCATACCATTCCAGTCAAATGACAGTCCACACCACATGACTTACAACTGGAAGGTTTTGATAACCAACAAGTGGAACAGCCGGATGTTATTCTAGCCCGTCGTACAATTCTGCTTCACAGACTACCTCACACACAACTCTTAGTTCAATGGCTTGGTTCACATGTTGAAGAAGCATCTTGGGAGGATCTTTCCACTTTTTTTTGTTGAACCAGGAGCTTGGACGGGAATCAAGAGGAAGCAACGACATCCCAACTAGGTTGGCACCCCGATGAACCCCCATCCTATACCGTCAAACTCAAAAAAAATTATTAAAAAAGAGAAAAATATATACTGACAACCAAAATCGAGACACTAATAACGATGATGATATTTTATGTTTTTTTCAGTAGCTTAAGGTTTATAATTTCCTATTGTAAAACATAAAGATGTTCATAATAAAGTGAGTGTTCCTCTTGGTTGCAGACAAGAAATATCATTTTGAACAACGTTATTTGATCATCCAAAAAGCAACTGCTGACAACCAGTATAAATACACAATTTATAACTAATGATGTGACTATAAGAGAGAGAAATAAGTAATTAATAAATAAAAGTATTTATATAGTATAAATATATGGTGTTGGACAAGTGTTGTCAAGACAACATTTCTCAATCATTTTTATTGGAAAGGCGAATGGAGGTGAGAGTACTTGGGTATGGAGAGAGAATTTGAATTCTATTGAATTTGTGGGTAGTGTTTTTTATGGAGAGGGGATTTCTTTTCTAAAATTTTGTGCATTCAATACATTAAAAAGTTAAAGATTAAATGTAATGTACACATTTTATTAAACTATTTTTATATTTCATTCATTAATTTGTACCTTGAGAGCACAAGTTAACATTTCCCTTTTTTATTGGCTCAATTGACCTCTTGCTTGTCTTCAAAGCGTATAACTTTGACTCATTATAAAAGGGTTCTTTGCACTCGTATTAATAATTTGGGTTATAAAATAAAGTGAGGTGTAGATTAACTAATATTCTTTTATTTTTATTTTTATTTTTTTTAGCAAAACAAATATTGTTTTATAAAAGTTACAAAATTAACCTCCAATTTATTAGTGTTAAGTAATAAAGATGAATAAATTTTTGTTCAAATAAAAAGATGTACGACTGTTAATTTACACTTTCATTTTTTTAGATGGATGTGAATTTTATATATATATGGGGTTTGCTAGGATACACCCACTAATTTTTATTAAGGTGTGTATTAGCAAAGATATAACTAAAAAGTTGTTAAATACGTCTTAAGGTGAATGTTGCTAAGACACTCATTTTAAAAATAAATGGGTGTATGTTAACAACTCGTATATGCATTTGTTAGAATACACCCACTTATTTTTTAGAAGGTGTGTTTTAACAAGTTATAACTCAAAAATAGTTAAATACACCCTAAGGTGTAGCTTGCCAAAACACTCCCACGTAAAAACTAGTGGGTGTATTATAGTAAATCCCTTTAATGTTATGTCATATTTTTATACTTACTTTTTTTAAAAAGTTATAGTGTATATGAGTGTTGCCTAGGATATATACCCAACCAAAACCTCATATTACCTAGTAATTCTCCTTTTATTTTATTTTGTATGGTTTGTTAAATATATTACTACACTAAACTATTATTTTCTGCAAAATCATTCGATTTTTTTTAAAGAGAGAGATGTGATTTTTTTTTAAATATTGATGAGAAAACGATACCTTAAAACTGATCTGGTAGGTTGTCAAGAAGATTTAGCAGTAGTATACTTATATATCAGATCTTGCACTCAAGTATGTTCTAGAACTCTTCTTCTGCTTAAAAAAAAAAAGTATGTATTAGAACTATAGATAGACATAATTCATATATCATTGATAGCGAATTTAATATAAATATAGATTAGAAGAAATATAGAAAAATGAAGAAAATCACCTCTAAATATGATGATTCAGGTTTTAAATAACTTCTTCAGACACCTCTTACACTTCACTACCAAACAGAGTGCACAACGAACCTTCTTTTGTTGTTTTAGATGCAAACTTAAATTAAATGGCTAATGAAGTCAAAAGTTCTTATTATTTTGTTAATACCCTACCGTCAGCTTTTCTTAAAGGACCATACTGTCTCAGTCGTCACATTATTTTCTAATACTATTTTTACTTTTTATTTTTTAAGAAAGATAAAAAGGAATAAATTAATCAAAGAATTTTCATGTCCGCACAATGAGTAATAGATAAGAACTCAAAAGTATCAATCATATACAAAGAACCAATCTTGCAACCCCATTAGTTCAAGCATAAAGAAATTGAACACGTGAATGTGTTGTGTTCTTGTGTTCGACTAACCGAACACAACACGGTTTGGTTTAAAATAAATTTACCAAATTAGCCTTTATGTCAAACAGATTTTAAATATTAAAAGATGGTTTTTCTTTTTGAAAAAAAACAGGTGGGTGTAACTTGCTAATTTACACCTTAGTATTTTTAGGTAGGTGTAAGTTAACAGCCTCATGTGTGTGTGTGTATATATATTTATATTAAAGTTCCATCTTGTATTTCAACTATTATTTTAAAAAATGTGATAAGTTTCTTTATTATTGCGCCTGAGATTCGATACACAAAATTAAAGTATCATCTTATATTTTTACTATTATTTTAAATGAAATGCGATAAGTTATTATTTTAAAGGAAATGCGATAAAGGAATAATAATCAAAATAAACACAATGCTCAAATCTATCTGTACAACTTTCTCTCTAAATTAAAAATCCTCTGCCTTCTCTCTAAACAACACCGCCACCTCCCTCCCTCTCTCCCTCCAATCCAACCACTCTTCCTCAAGATGTAGATCGCTATGGTGGTGGTGCGACGAGGCGCTGCCCTCCGCATCACCTCATCTCTGGCTCTCCGGCGGCTTTTCAGCTGGTAAATTTAGGGGGTTGAAGCAACTGTTCACGGTGGTGTCTTACGGTGGTTCGTTGCGGCTCACGGTGGTCTGTTGCAGTGTGCTTTGCAGTCCCAGTGAAGGTTTCATCGTTGGGTTGTGATAACTGCATCTCGATCCGAGTTGTAGATCTATTATGTTTGTTCATGGTGTGCATAGATCTGGTTCTTTCCGTTGAAATTTCAGTGGTGTTCTGGAGGTCGATCAAATAAAAGATCATGGTCGTGATAGTGATAATACAAGGTGTTTGAGGGGAATGGAAGAAGATTGTGGTTAATTGGGAGTGATCTTCACTTTTGGTTTCATTGTACTATAAAGAATGGACCCAGCACTTATGTTCAAGAAACTTGTACTTCTTTCATTTCAAACCATTGGTTCTCTTTTACTACGGCGACGAACGCATTCTCCTTGTCACAGACAACCACCTTTTTATGACCTGGGTTGTGGTTCCGCTTCAAACCGGCGTCGCTGCCCGTGTTTTGTTGTTGGATTTCGTCTTCCTCTAGATTTATGTTTTGTGTTGTTGCTTGTTTCTTGGTGAGGATGTTTTGGTGGCGTAGTGATGCAGTGACGATGGTGGTGATGCAGTGGTGGTGGAGGTTATACAATTGTGGTGGGGGTGGTGATGCGTGGTGGTGGTGAAGTATGGTAGGGGTGATGATGTGTAGTGGTGGTTGGTATTTTAAGTGAGGAAGTGGGTGTTTGTTGGGGTGATTTTCTTTAGAAGTAACCTCTGTTACATGGGTCCATGGTCGTCGTCACTAGCTCTTTGTCATACCCCAAATTTTGACCATTTTAAAGTTTTTATTCGTATTTTAAACGCTGAAAAATTTCGTCGTCTCAGACGAAATTTCTACAGAGAGGTATTTTAAAATACCTCATTTTGATTCCGAAAGGGACTTTTTTTGATTTTTTTATTATTATTATTACTACTTTATCTTATTCTATTCTATTCTATCTTTTTATTTATTTCTTCCTTTTTGTTTCTTCTATTTTATTTGTAACTTTCTTTTTTATTTATTATCTCTTTGTCCTCTTTGGTCACTCACGTGACATTTGTTTTTTTTTAACATTTTTATTTTTTGTTTTAAGTTTTAGTCTTTATGTCCAGAGAGTTTCAATCCAGTCCAGGTGTCAGGGTTCTATTGGTTTTTTGTTGGTATCCAATGCTGCAAGTTTTTAGTCCAATCAGAGAGGGAGACATCATCAGTTCAGTACCTGCAAAATCCTAGAAACTAGCACTATAAATAGCAACATTTATTACTGCACTGTTCAACACTGACAATTGGCAGTAGCCGCACAAATCATTTCACACACTCTAATCCTCCAACTTTCTTTTTATTTTCGGATCAAACAACAAAAAATAATCAAAAATCCAGTGTTCATCACAAATCCTCAAGAACATTCATACATTTTTTTCCAGAAGTCAAGAACACCAAAAACCACAATACATTTACAAACCGAAAGTCATCATCAATCCATAAACAAATCCATTTCGGATTCAAGTTCAACACAAACTCAACAAACCGAATTTCGAATCCGAATCCATCATCAACCACTCTCGGCCAACACATCACAACAACAAATCGGCTCAAAGTCTAAGGCTCAACATAAACGATTCAGAGCAAAAGTGAAGGAAACTCAACCATCGCAGGTCAGATTCGAGTTCAGGAGAAGAAGAAGGTAATCATCACTGGTTTTACCTCATCTGTGTTAGATCCGTAAGCTTTGGTGTTTCTTCATTTGTTTTTTGTTTGAAACTGAATCTGTAAGCAAGAGGAAGCAATCAAATTCGTGAGTTTTCTTTGTTCTTTGTCATGTTCTTTTCGATACTAATTATATGCTAGATCTAGGTTTGTTGTTTATTTTTCTTTGCAAATGAATTTCGAAAATGAGATTAGGAAGAGGAGGAGAGTCTAGATCCGTTGTTTTTTTTCAATAACTTGAGATTTTGCTTGGGATCCAACGTCCTTTGTGAATTTCTCGCTTTTTATTACGTTACGTCGTTACGTTTAATTTTTTACCGTTAGGTTAGAAAAATCTGTTTTTACCAAAAAAATCAAATATGTCAAACTTCAAAAATATTTTCTTAAGAAACCTTGGAATTTAACCCAAGAGTTTGTTTTCCTTTTATTTTCTTAATCAAATTTTAAGCAACTTTAATATCCATATTAGACTTGGATTTCTTTTAATTAAAATCAATCAACCACATTTCTTTTATTCTTCTCATACCTTTGAGGTCTCTCATCCCTTCTAAAAACCTTTTTCAAAACTTTAAAATCAATCTAACCCACCAAATCAATCTAAACTACATTGGTTTTGATCCCTTTTCTTTAGGGTATGTAGGCAAAGAATTTATCCTTCCAAATCAAATAAAAATAAACAAAAACATGCTTCTTCTCACTCTATTCTTTCACTTAGACATTTAGGAAAGTATTTTCAAAATAAGTAAATTAGCACAAGATAATTTAAGCAAAAGGTTCCTACGGAGTACCGTAGTCATGTAGGGTGCTTAACACCTTCCCTCCGCGAAATCAACCCCGGACCCATGATCTCATAAGGGTTTTTACTTACTTTTCCCCTTCCCACGAATAAAAGTTAAGAGTTCAAAGATTGACGATTCAAATTAATTAATGGTTTGATATCCGAAAATCGAGGAGCACACTCTTATTTATGCTTTTTGGGTGGTTTAGGTGTTTCCGCAGTTTGGAGGGTGCGTGTCACGTTGTGTTGAGTCTTTTCCTTTTGATTTGTTTGTTGTTTAAACATCGCACGCCATGTCTTTCGTCTTACATATTGTGTGCTGGTTTTCAGTGGGCCGATTCATTTGGCTTCGAGATCGGGAGTCGGGGTCTAGCTGCAATCTTTGTTTGACTTGATTTGGTTTTTCTCTGGTGTACCGGGGGCGAGGAGTGCCCTGCTAATTTGGTACTATAGTATGGTGGGTCGATCACTTTTGATTCGAGATCGGGAGTCAGTTCTTTGACTCAAGTTGGTTTTGGGGCTTTGTGTTGTGCTCTTTCGGTGGTTCGGAGGTCGCGAGGTTAGTGATAGCTGCATGATCCTTTGGTTAGGTGCTCTTCAAAATGTGGCTCAGCTTGGGTGTTGGAGTCTAGGAGTTTTATTTTGAGGGTGTTCTTTGTGGGTGAGTAGTGACGACGGGCAGTGGTGGATACCGTGTTTACAATGTTTGTTTTTTTGGAGTTTGTTTTAAGTGGTGATGTGTTTTGGTGGGTTTATCTTCAAGAGTGTTTTTAGGTGGTTATAGTGTACCGTCTATATGCGGCACCATTTGTATCTTGTTTCGTCCATACCTTACGTCTTGCGGGGATAACGTTCAGTAATAATTGATCTTTTGGCACAGTAATTGATCTTTTGGCACTTGCTGTCTTTCTTAACTTTTCTGCCTCACTTCCACGAATTTTGCTTTATAAATGACTTTTGCAAAATTATATTCCATTAAACTTTTTGATGTCTTTGATTATAAAATCATTAATAAAAATAAGTTTTGTTCTTAAATATAAAATTTTCTACAAATTTTTAAATATGTTTATTATTCTAATTCTATTTTCAAACATATCATTTATTAATACTAGTAATTTGATAGAGTTTCACAAATACATGGATGTTAGACAGTGTAGCTTGTTTTGAGAATTGAGCTATGTTTGATGCGCTCAACTGCAAAAGAGAAGCAAGGTGCGGTTGCACGAGTTTTTGGTAGGTTTGATGGTTGTTTTGGAGGGCGTTTAGACTTTGATTTTGGAAGATGACTTTGTGGTTTTGGTGTTTAGTTTTTATGGGTTTCGGGGGGCCTCAGTGGAGGGTATTTTTAGTTTGTTTGTCGAAGTTTATATTTTATGTCTGGGTGTTTGTTTGAGTGTTCCGCGTATACGGCACACTTTTTCTTTGTATGTTGCTATTTAAGTCTCCTAGTCTAGCATTTCTTATGCTAGTTAGGATTCTTTGCATTTTGAATTAATTTCATTTTAACTTCTTCAAAAAAAAATACCAGTAATTTGTCTTAGAATATGAAAAATTAACATTTAATATATAAAAAAGGCTTAAATATGATAATCGTCCTTGTAATTTGGGCCAGTTTTGATTTTCGTCCCTGTAAAAAAAAATTTGAATTACATCTCTGTAAAAAAAATTTGTTTGAAAAAGGTCCCTGGCCCCACTTCATGTCTGACTTGGCATGTTTTGGCCACGTGGCAGTTGCTGACTGTGCAACTTTTGCCACGTGGCAGTCCACGTAATTAAAAAAATTAAAATTAAAAATAAAGGCTTAAATATGATAATCGTCCCTGTAATTTGGGCCAGTTTTGATTTTCATCCCTGTAAAAAAAAAATTTGAATTACATCCCTGCAAAAAAAAATTTTGATTTTTTAAAAGAATAATTTTTTTAATGTGTTCAAAGCATGCTTATTCACACTATGAATGTGTATTCTTGGCCAGTTAGTCTCTTAAGAGAAATTGAAAGATGGATAAAGAACTTCATTTGGAGTGGTGACATCTACAAAAGGAAAATGGTGACTGTGGCTTGGAAGAAAGTTTGTTCTGATTTAGATGAGGGTGGCCTGGGATTAAGATCTTTGGTTTGTCTAAATGAAGCTTCCAATCTTAAATCTTGTTGGGATTTGGTTCATTCTGAAGAACAATGGGCGTTTGTGCTCAGAAGTAGAGTTATTAGAGACTCATATTCCATTCAGCACCATGTTTTTTCCTCCATATGGAGTGGGATAAAAAATGAGTATCAAACCATTATAGACAACTCAATATGGTT
>Ga0315914_1002983_pt1 | contig 25892 bp, 20 predicted proteins | sample MpolenodulesMG_FD_203920 | JGI IMG/M metagenome (GOLD analysis project Ga0315914, IMG submission 203920) | Medicago polymorpha root nodule microbial communities from Los Angeles, California, United States - elongated nodules | ecosystem: Host-associated > Plants > Roots > Nodule | place: USA... | reverse complement strand
TTTGATACGCTAAAGAGAAACTTGTCTTTAGAAAGTAGGTCGAATATAAAGTCATGGTTTAGGGTTTGTTTGTGAAGGATTTGTTATTACGATGAACCAATAATCCCAAGGCACCTTTTTATTATTATTTTTATTTTATTCCAAAACAAAAACCAAACCTTTTAACTTTCAAAACTTTCATTCTAATCATTGTTAAAAGTTAATTAAATTCATAACTCTCTGTCGGAACGATACTCTATTTTTATTACTTCGGTAAAACCGTGCACTTGCGGTTTTGCTCATCAACAACCAATAACAACGAGATTCAACCCTAGTCAATTCTAACAAACGTTGTTTGTGAGCACCAACCGGGTATAACAGTTGGCGAATTAACTAAATGTCATCACATAACGGACCGTGTACCATCAACTCCCAGAACCATCAGCAACAAGCATTAATGACTCTTTCGAGTCCCAAACAGTCTCCACACCAACCATTCATTGAACAACAATGAATTCGAAAGATAAAGCGGCATAGAGGTTGAACATCATCAAACCAAGATTCTTGAAAGTGGGGAGTGGATCCAACCGCCAACCTGATAAAAAACAAATCCACTCGCACCAACCATTTATTGCGATAAGCCACAACAAATTAACAACCATTTCTGACCCAACAGTCTTAATTCAATCACGAATGAGTGCACTGGATTTCACGATAAGGACAACCACCGAACATCAGCGCTGTGTTGACAAACCAAACCAGAAAAACTGCAGATCTTAGCATAATCAGAAATCAGGAGGTGGTGCATCAACATAATGACGTGATTGCAATGGCATTCCGGTGAACCAAACCACCCAAGAGCCACTCGCGTCACTCGGATCCAAATCAGAACCAAACCACCCAAGAGCCAACGCGTTTGGTGGTCCAAACCACCTGCAAACATGTTTAAAAACCCAAATCTAACTAAAAGATTCCGCATCGGAGGCAGATCGTGCCACCTCCACTCAGAAACAACAAGCATGTCACGAAAGGACGTCGTCGACTGCTTGTGACGATGGTGGCGTTGCTTCTAAAGAGGAGCCGACGATGGTGACGATGGAAGGAGAAGAGAAATGAAACAGTGGAGGTTTGTGTGAGGGTCGGCGAGAATATGTCAATGTGTTTCTGCTTGCATTGTGTTCAAAAAGTACGCATATTGCAACGCTTCACCAATGAGTCGGAGTAATGGATATAAAAAAATCTTCTCATCAAGAAATAAAATATAACGAAATTTCGTAATTAACGATTTTTGTTTAATTAGTAATTTTTTTTCAAAGTGAAAGTGTCTGGTATAATATTTTTGTCTTATAAAGATAGAAGGAATGAGTCTAAGAGGTGTCAATTCAATGGTGACTTTGTAACTTCAAGATAAATTACTCAAATCTCACATGGAACAACTGTAAAATGATTATTAGTGTCACAGTTATCAACAATAAAATTTAAGAAATAAATTCTACATTTTTTCTATTATTTTATAATTATGCATTTTTTTGTATAAAAAATCATTTTACTCGTTAATATTTGCAAATATTTATAAACACTTTAATATCCATTAATGCTCGTCTAACGCTTATTTAGACACAATAATGCTATTAATTTAGAAAATTATTAACTAATATAGATTGTAGCATTTAAAAGCAAAAAGATCAAGTAGCCGGCCTTAGTTTTTTAGTGAGAGAGACTTCGCATTCTCTCTAATTTTCTTTCTTATTAATTTATCGAAGAGGGGTGGTTTTAGGTCATTTTTTGACCTAGAATCACCCCCTCTGCATCTTTTTTCCTTTTCTTTCAATCTAAATAAGTGATTTTCACACATATCAAGTTTTTCATTTTGTGTTTTTTGTGATTTTGTCTTCTAAGTGCGGCGCTGTGTTGTTCGTCCTCTTGTGTGGCGCTTGATTTCACGTCTTGTTGTGATGTTTGTTTGGTCCCTATTGAAAGATCAACTTCAGTCAATTATAGATTCAATCATAGATTTAAGCGTCGATGTTGCAAATTCGGAAGCATGGGTATTTCAGTGACTTAGAATTTATCGTAGTTTTTGTAGGCATTTTGCCGTTTTATGCTATTAACTTGGGTGCGGTGAGTTTGTTCACAGATTCACCCTTTACGTTTTTATCGAAGTTGAATATGTTATTCTATCTGTTGTACTTTATCAATTTGAATAAAAGAATATCGTTTTTTTTAGTAAAACAAAAAAAAACAAGCAAAAAGATCAATTGGTTTTATGCCGGACCAGCCTTAAGGTCAATTTTGTAATGATACGTGGACAAATCGTCCATCGGCTTAAGGCGCTTCGCCTGGAAGACCACACCAACAATGGTATGCCTTGCCCCACTTGAACGCTCCCTCGTGCATCATGCACCACATAGATGTCCCTCAGCAGACCCGAATAAGGCGCCACATCAGACGGAGTCGATTATCCCTCACGCGCACCAATATAAGGGTGACCTTGCTTCACCCTTAGAGTATGATTCACTTTCCCACACTTTCTTGCACACTCCTCTCATTTCTTATATTGACTTGATGGTCGGAGTGCTAACATGCCTGTAGACACCTTTCGTTCCACTGTGAGATTGCTTCGCCACCACATGGAGCACTGTGCCGCTACCGTTGCCACCATCTACCCTTACCGGGCAGATCAAGTTTTATTTAGCAATTTCTGAAATAGAAAGAAAATGAAGTATTTGTGGAAGCAATAATATCAGTATTTTTTTATTAAAAAAAATGTTCTCTTTAAAATATTTTCATGTTGAAAATCTTGCTCAATTTTTTTAAAAGATAAAATTCTTTCAAGCATCATTCGATGCATGCGATTTTTCTTAAAACAAATCAATTACAAATTGGGCCTTAGAAAGAAGCTACCGTTGGTTAATCACGTTTGCGTACAAAGCAAGAAATAAAATTGACCACTTCACTTGATTTTCCTCATACAACAGCTCTTTCTCACCACTAACGATCCTTCCGTGCTCTTTCCCTTTGATCTCCCTCTTGGATATTTGTATTGACTTCATTATTGCTAAAACAAATATTCATATATTGATGTTGGATATGATGTTCCAACATGTTTTGGCATTTCTACAAGATGTTGGATAGGATGTTCCAACATCCTGTACGGTTCAGTGTGCCCTGTTTTTATGCCTAGATGTACGTGCGCTTTATCTTATTAAGGAATCCACACCTTTATTTCTTGCAGACCAAGCAACGCGCTATTTGTTCAGTATCAGTTGTGTTTTTATTCCTAACAGAGTAACAATATTTTAGGGAATCTTTGGATATGTTTGGCGGTTCCTAAAGATGTTCTTACATTTTAGGACTTTCTATATTTGTTATTGATTCTTGTTACTTAGATCAACTAAAGGATCTACATTGTTCTGAAGTCCAACAAGACTATTTAGCCCATATTGCTTCAGTATATAAACAAGACTTCAAGACCTAATTATTCATTCAAGCCGTCATTCAAAAGAATAGCTTTTCGGGTTTTGAGTCGTGTTCTTTGTGTGTTTTCTCTTGTTTCGTTTTGATGCAAGTCTAAGACTGTGTTTTTGTTATTTGTGAGCCTTTTTTGTATCACCTTGATGCAAGCTTACGACTGTTTATTGAATTGTAACTTGTTGCTACACCAATGCTTTGAAGCAAGGTAGTAGTTTGTGTTTGAAGGTAACTTCACTATATTGAGTTGTAATCTTATAATCACAGGGGATGTGATTGTTTGTGGGATAGTGAGATGGGATCTCAAATCTAGGAGTTCATAGGTTGAAATCAAGACGGGTAGGTCCTAGGTTTTAAGTTGTAAACGTAGTTTGCTAAGAACTTTAGGATAAGGACTACACTAGTGGATTTCCTTTCTGGCTTGGTAGCCCTCAGAGTAGGTGTGTTTGTCACCGAACTGGGTCAACATACCTTCTGTGCCTTTTACTTTCTTGTCATTTATTTTTGTGTATTTTATGTTTGTTAGCCTGATGATTAAACATTAAACTCGACATCCCTTTTCTTTGTGCCAGGTGTTGGAATATCGCATAGAACATCTTCTAACTAACGCGCTAGAATTACACTCCCTATATATATCTCTATTCTCCTAACTCTAGTTTTTGAGATTCTCATTCAAACCCTAATCAACCTCTTTCTCTTAACTCTAGTTTTTTGTTATTCTCATTCAAACCCTAATCAGCCTCATTCTCCTAAAACGTATCAACACTTTGTGACAAACACACAATGGGACAAAGGGTCTCTTTCTGCTTTCACCCACGTCTTACTTGTTCTTCCAATTCTGCTTATCCAAATTATGGGGATTATGAAAAGTTGAAATCACAACCTGACAGTGTTAATCTTCAAAAACATCATCAAGATTGTGAGACATTAAAATCAAAAGAAAAAGATAGTTTCTATCTTCAAATACATCCTCAAGAGCTTCAGGGAAAATATCCTCTTCACCTCCAAATCATAGACCTAGAACAATAGGTCAATATCACACACTACTACCCATTGTTCATGTAAAATATTCTCTTCACCTCCCATTTATTGAGGCGGATCTCAATGCTTTTGGGCATTTTTGCAATTTATCTTCATTTTGTAGAGTAAAAGCTATATTTTAGAGGTTCAATAAAATCACGATGCGATTTTGTGGCAAGTCCATAAAAGTTTTAAGAAGTTACCGTGGAAAAGAGTACACGTCCAATAAATTTTGTGAAGACGAAGGTGAGGAGAGACAAGTGACCATTAATAATTTCACCTAAGCATAATGGTGTATCCGAAAGAAAGAATCAAACTATCATGGAGATGTCTAAGTCAATGTTGTTCGAGAAAGGGGTGCCCAAAGAATGTTGTCACGAAGGTGTTAATATAGATATAAAGATATTGATATAACAAAATAAGATTTAGATATAATTAGCCAATCAAATATGCACATTATAGTTTTGAAGCTCTTATATACACCGACAATGTAAAATCATATTGTGATGCCATCTTTTATGTTAGTTCCTTCAATATCTTTACAACTATTTAGTGTGATTTGATTGAACAAATAACAACACAAATAGCATAATTTTTTATTACTTTGTTGGCAACCTTAAGAGTAATCCAATCAACAAGTACAATCGTTATATTATATGTCATATTATGGAGTTGTGATCCTCTTCATTTAATGAACATATATCTTTGAAGAGAGATAAACTCATTTTATGGAGTTGGGAGTATATATTATTTTTAAAATAATATTATTACATGTCTTATACCTCATAACCGACCATGATAATTTCATCAAGATATCTACAATATACAACAACAATCGTCTTTGGCCTGAGGCTTCACAATCATGGTATTCTGACAAGGAAAATGATTTAAACGATCAATAATTTTTCAAGATTGTCAATATAACCTGACTAAAATTTCAAAGATAAAATTTGCATAATCATCCGTAAAAGAAAATTTACGAAATGAATGACATACCAGTTCTTGCGCTCAAGCTTTTTATTTTTCTCAATAACATCGTTTCTCTCCTAAAATAATAAGAAATTTAAAATAAGCAACAATATTTCAGAATTCACATCTTATCGATAGCAATCCATAAATGAAAAGACATGAATAAGTTCTGTAGGGCCATGGGTTATTTTTAAATATCAGAGTTAAGAATGTAAATAAATAACATGAACCTATTAACTTTAGTCAGATTATATGGGGGACATTCCCAAAGAATATGCTTAAACTAAAAGGAAAGTCAATGTATAACAGCAACATCATTATCAAAGGCCATTACAGTAATATAAGCTAGAAAGAGTAATCGTTATCATAATTAATTGGGTTAAGATCAACACTATATACTTGTAGGCTTGCTCTGTGCGAGGTTTGTATTGCATCATGAAGAATTAGATGATAAGCATTAGTTAGATATATAACTTGCAAGTTATCTTGTTGGTTAGTTATAACTAACTAACTTTGGATTCTATTACCTACAGTCAGTATAGAATAGTAATCCTACACTCTACTTTGTTTTATATAAGTTGTAATAATGCTACACACTTTTCACAATCAATGAGAATACATTTGATCATTTTCTCTCTTCATAATATGGTATCAGTGACTTTTCTCTCAAGAAGAGAAAAGTTTGGTACGATTCAGTTGCAATGATTCCGACATTGATGCTTCACCTTGAAGCTTTCTCTTCTCTTCTTCATTCTTCAGCTTGAAGCTCCTTCTTTCTCTGTTTTCCTTTTCCTTTGAATTGTGTCCCTTTTTGCGCAATTTTCTGTGTTCTTCTTCTTTTTCATTTTTCTTCCGTTTTCTCGCATTTTCATGCTCTTGTTTCTACTAATTGCAATCAATTTCCATGGCTCCTCGTCACGCAGCTTCGAATTCTTATACTGATTCCGTCTATTACGTTCATCTGAGCGAAGAACCTAGCTCTTTGTCCATCACTCCGAAGCTTAATGGCTCCAACTACCTCGCTTGGAGTCGCTCCATGCAACATGCTTTAGGAGTGAAGAACAAGCTTGCACTTTCGTTAATGGATCCATGCTTATACCTGATAATGATGATCTCAATTGCATTGCTTGGGAATCCTGCAATCATCTTCTACTTTCATGGGTTTTGAACTATGTTTCTGAATCCACTGCTCAGACAATTGTTTTTCATGATAATATTGTTTATGCTTGGGATGATCTGAAAGAACGCTTTGGAAAGGTTGATCGTATTTGCATCTCTTATTTGCATTCTACTATCCACAGTCTCAAGCATGGTACCAAAATTGTTCTAGAATATTTCATTGAACTTATAACTCTTTGGGATGAGTTGAATTCACATAGACCTATTCCCAATTGTATGTGTATTCATCCTTGTAGGTGTTATTCTATTCGCCTTGCTAAACATTATAGAACTGAGGATCAAATCATCCAGTTTTTGACTGGTTTGAATGAATCATTTTCTGTTGTTAAGATTAAGATCGTCCTCATGGAACCTTTACCACCTATTAAATAGGTGTGTTCTTTGGATGTTCAAGAAGAAAGCCAGAATGCTTTACTTCCTACTCCTGTCATTGTTGATTAATCAAGCATTTTAGTTAATGATTATGATTCTAGGAAGTTCCAGAAAAAGGGCACAGGTTTCTCTGGTAATAGTGCTTCTAAAAATGGTTCAAGATTTTGCACTTTCTGCAACCATTACAATGATACAATTGAGTTTTGTTACCCAAAGCATGGCCATCCCAATTTCAACAAAGCATCTTCATCTGCTATTGCTGCTAATGTTGAATCTTCTAAAGCAAGTAAACATTTGAATGCTTCTTATGTGGTAGCAACAGGTTCCAATTTTAGTTTGATCCAAGAGAAGTATGATCATCTTTTGTCTTTGCTTCAACAAGCAAGTTTACTATCCTCAGCATCTCCTCCAATTGGACCTGTCTCCAATCACATCAATGCTTCATCTAGTGAAGTTTCTTGGACAAGTATTTCCTGTGTTATTTCTTGCTCCATTCACACTTCTTCTGATTTTTGGTTTTTAGATTCAGGTGCAAATGACCATATTTTCTCTTCTTTATCTAGTTTTTCATCCTTTTACAAAACTAAACCCATTAGTGTGAATTTACCAAATGGTTCTTCTGTTTTAGTCCAACATGTTGGCAAAATCTCTTTTTCCCCCACTTTGTATCTCACCAATATTTTATACTCTCCTTTATTCAAATTGAATCTCATTTCAGTTTCCAAAATGTGTAGAACACTTTCTTGTACATTAAGGAAGGTTTGAAAACTTACTTTGTGCCTGAAGCTGAAAAATCTGAAGTTGTGATCCATTCAGAACCTGAAGCTTCTAATTCTAAGACTGTGAATATTTCAAAGTCAAAGAATCCTAAGTCTAAGGTTGTGACTGACTCTGAATCTAAGACTTCAAAGATTCATATTCTGAAGAGACCATAACCTAAATCTCAGGTTCTGAAGAACTCAAAGTCTGGAGTCTTAAAGCCTATGTTTCAGAGGAGGAAAAAGATTATAGCTTCATGGGATTTAAGACCAAATGGTGCTAAACCTAAAGTCGTGAATGAACATAAGCGACTTAACTTCAAGCAGAAGGCACAAAAGAAGACTAAACCTTTCAGGACTAACCCTAAAGGACCCAAAAAGATATGGGTACCTAAGTCTGAAATTCTTGATGTTGTAGATATGCTTAAGAGGAAAGGAAAAGCAGAGGTCATGGTACTTGGACAGTGGCTACTCACGACACATGCAGGAGAAAAGTGTATGTTCCCAACCCTAGAAATGAAAGAGGGAAGAACTGTGGGATTTGGAGGAAACCAAACTGGCAAAATCATTGGTATAGGAACTATTGGTAACTCTTCTATCTTTATTAATAATGTGTGGTTTGTTGATGGACTTAGACATAACCTACTTAGCATTATTCAGTTTTCTGATAATGGTTATGAAGTGATGTTTGATAAGAGCAGCTGCACAGTAATCAACAAAAATGACCAAGTCCATAGTGCTCAAAAGTAAAAGAAAGAATAATGTTTATACAATCAATTTTTCAGAACTGACTGATCAGAAGGTAGTTTGTCTTTTATGAGTGAGTGATAAGAAATGGTTGTGGCACAGAAGGTTGGGACATGCTAACTGGAGATTAATCTCTAAGCTTAGTATGTTACAACTGGTCAAAGGCTTACTAGACATTGACTATCACTCTGATGCACTTTGTGGTGCATGTCAGAAGGGAAAAATTATGAAATCATCTTTTAAATTTAAAGACATTGTTTCTACTTCTACACGCTTAAACTACTTCATATTGATTTATTTGGACCAGTTAGCACTACATCCATCTATGGAAGTAAATATGGATTAGTCATTGTTGATGATTATCGTAGATGGACTTGGGTTAAATTCCTTAGAACCAAAGATGATGCATATGATGTGTTTAGTAACTTCTACACTCAAGTACAATTTGAAAAGGAATTGAAAATTTTAAAAGTCAAAAGTGATCATGGTGGAGAATTTGTAAATGAGCCATTTGAATCTTTTTTGAAAAACATGGAATTGTCCATGAATTCTCTTATCCTAGAACACCACAACAAAATGGGATTGTAGAGAGAAAGAATAGATCTTTACAGAAAAAGACCAGAACCATGATTCATGAAAACAATTTGACTAAACATTTTTGGGCAAAAGCAGTAAACACATCATGTTATGTTCAAAATAGAATCTATATAAGACCTATATTGGACAAAACAACATATGAACTCTTTAAAGGAAGAAAAACCTAATATCTCTTACTTTCATCAATTTGGATGTACCTGTTACATTCTAAATAGCAAAGTCTACCTAAAGAAATTTGATGTCAAGGCTCTAAGAGTAATCTTTTTAAGTTACTCTAAAAGATCCAAGGCATAAAAAGTGTATAATTCAGAAACACAATATGTTGAATAATCAATGCACATCAAATTTGATGATAAAGAGCCTGGAAGTGAAGTTCTTGAGCTAGTTGAAAGTTTTGCAGATATGCAGGTATCTGAAGAACCTTCAAAACCTGATCAGACTCCTGAGTCTGATGAAAGTCCAGAACTTGAACTCATTCCAGAAGCTTGAAGTGAAGAAGCTTCTGATAAAGCATAAGAAGGTTCACAACAAGCTATTCAATCTAGAAATACTTTCAAGTACAAGTCTTCACATCCTGAGGATATAATCATTGGAAACAAAGATATCCTAGAAGGACAAGATCATCCTTCAGACAAGAACATTCTATGTTGGGATTGTTATCAGTGATAGAACCTACTACTGTTGATGAAGCACTTTCAGATGATGGATGGATAATAGCTATGCTAGAAGAGCTCAATCAATTCCAAGGAAATGATGTGTGGGATCTGGTAGCTAGAGTTGATCAGAAGAACATTATTGGAACAAAATGGGTGTTCAGTAACAACTCTAAAGAATTGGTGCATGGTTTACCAAAGTTGAATATCATAAAGTCTATATGTGAAATTTGTGTGAAGAGCAAGCAAAGTAGATTTCCATTTGTGTCTGAGGACCTTAAAAGAGCAAGTGCAACATTACAAGTAATTCATTTTGATATTTGCGTCCCCTTTGAAGTAGATTCTTTAGGTTGTATGAAGTACTTCATTACCTTTGTTCATGAATTTACAAGAATGATTTGGCTGTACACTATAAAGCTTAAAAGTGAAACTTTAGATATATTCAGAAAATTCAAAGTCTTAGTGGATAAGGAAAGTGAAAAATCCATTAAGATTTTGAGAACATATGGTGTAGGTGAGTATACATCTAAGGATTTTTAAGCTTTCTGCAAAAGTTAATGAGTTGTTCATGAAGTAACAACTCCATATATACCCTAGATTAAAGGACATGAAGAAAGAAGGAATAGAACTCAGCTAAATATGGCTAGAAGCATGATTAAGTAGAAGAACCTACCACACAAGTTTTGGGGTGAAGCAGTCACTACAACTGCTTATATTTTAAGAAATGTCCGACTAAGAAGCTGAATTTGAAGGTACCAGAAGAAGCTTAGTGTGGAAGGAAGCCTGGTGTAAAGCATTCCAAGGTGTTTGGTTCTGTGTTATAAACATGTACCATATGTAAGAAGGAGCTAGCTTGAAGATAAAAGTGAGATTATGATACTCATAAGGTATCCTCCAACTGGTGCTTACAAACTCTATAACCCTATAACTCAGAAGATTCATATAAGCAAAGATGTGATAGTGAATGAAGTTGAGAAGTGGAAATGGGAAAGTGAACTTGAGTATAGCAGTGAGATCAAGCAAACCTATATATATCCTGATTCAAGTGATGAATCTGAAGGCGAAGAGGATCATGATGTTGTTGAAAATGATCCATATGAAATTATAGCACCAGCAAGGCCTCAAAGAAACAGACAAGCACCTATTAGAGTGAATGACTGTGACATCATTCTTGATAATGCAGTGAATGATGGAGGTGATCTCATCCACTTTGCAATATTAGCATATTCTGAACCAATTAATTACAAAGAAGCACTCAAAACTGATGTATAGAAAAGAGCTATGATAGAGGAACTACAATAAATTGAGAAGAATCAAACTTGGGAACTTGTTAACTTGCAAGAGAAATTGAAGTCTCAGTTTGAAATGACCAATCTTGGTGAGCTTTCATTCTTTTTAGGAATGGAATTTTTGAAATTGAAGAATGGAATGGTGATGCACAAGCAGAAGTATATTGGTGAATTGCTGGAGAAATTTGAGATGAAGAAATGCAATTCAGTCTCAAATTCATATGAAACCAACTCAAAATTAGATGAGTGTAGTGAAGAAGAGAAAGTGGATTCAACTAAGTTCAAAAATATAGTTGGATCATTGAGATGCCTATGTAGTAGCAGGCCAGACATTTGTTACTCAGTCAGTGTGATTAGCAAATTATGCATGATCCTAGGAAACCTCATTTGATAGCTGCTAAGAGGATTCTTAGATATGTTAAAGGAACTATGGAATATGGTTTGCTATTTTCCTATGGTAGCAAATGTAAAATGGATGATCTCATTGGATATTCAAATAGTGACTGGTGTGGAGACTTGACTCATAGAAGAAGCACTTCCGAATATGTCTTTAAGTTCAATGATGCTGCTATATCTTGGTGCACCAAGAAGCAACCTGTTATTGCACTCTCATCATGTCAAGCTTTGTGGCTAGATTCAGTAATCAAGGAGCTTAAGTGTGAAGTGATGAAGCCTCTAACACTGAGAATTAACAACAAGTCAGCCATAAGCCTTCCCAAGAATCCCATCTCTCATGGTAGAAGCAAACATATTGAGACTAGATTTCATTTCATTTGAAAGCAGGTGATTAATGGTATGATTAAGTTGCAGTATTGTCCTACATAATTGCAGCTTGCAGATGGCTTTAAAAGGCTTTGAAGATTGACATATTTGAATTTTTGAGAAAGAAACTTGGTGTTGTTAACATTCAGCAGTTATGAATTAAGGGGGGTATTAGAATATTAATACATAATTGGTTAGATATAATATACAGGTAGGGGTATATATTATACCCGTGGGGGTATAAAAGTTTGTTACAAGTTAGTAAGGATATCAAGCTAAGTTGTTAGTTAATTAGATAACTTGTTCTACAAGCAAAGTGCTATTGTGCCTATAAAAGGCTTTGTATTGTGCAAATTCAAGTCTTGATGAGATTCACATTGCAAGCATAATCTCTCTATTCTTCACTTTCAGTTTTACAACTTTATTTTTCTATTTCTTTCATCTTGCTAAAACAGCTTATTTGGATAAGCACTTCTGCTGCATATAAGAACACAATTTATGTTTTAAGGGGTTCGAATCTCGAACACTTCAAGGTATATTTCTAGCCATTAAGTTTCTTGACAAAAAAAAAATCAGGTTTATGTAAATAGTTGAATAACTTATCACATGACAAATATTCAAGATCACACGAAAAAATATTCAAGATCAGCATACTATGATCATGGTATGAATGGCATACCAGTTCTTGTTGATGCCTTTTACTTAATTCCTTAAGAAAATCTCTCTCTGCGATTAACTCTGAAATTTTTGGCTTTACCTAAAATAACAAGTAATAAAAAATGAGCAATAATATTTCACAATTCAAATCTTTTCGATAATATTCGATACATGAACATAAGGTTTATAGGGACATGAGGTTTATGAACAAGTTATTTTTCAGAAAGTAAATTAATGACATGAATCTATCAATCTCAATCAGTTTATATCGGTGACATTCCCAAATAACTTGCTTAAATAGAAAAGAAAATTAATGTATTACAACAAGATCATGTTCAAAGGCCAGTATAGTAATATAAATCAATATATAAACTAAGAAAACATGGAGAATTATGCATTTCATTTTTTAAATACATTTTGAATGTGATTGTGGCCTCCTAATGTTAGAAATGAAAACATATTTTATAAAAACATGTTCAATTATTATGAATCAATAGCGGAAGCAAACAAAACATTGAACATGATTATGCTCGGATTTACGACATGTTTGTTTTATCAAGTATATTAATAATAACTATTAGGAATACCTGGGTCTCTGATGTCCCTCTCAACAGCAACGATCTTAAATAGATAGAGATCTGAAACACACAATACAGGGTTAGCGGCGACTGTTTTGGTTATTTCTCAACCGACACCTTTATGTTTCAAGTTCTCTTCAGATTCAGATGGGGAGAAAAGAGAGTTTGCCATGTACACTGTATTGTAGATTATAGCCTCTTATAGTGTGATGGCCATTAGGGTTTCCATCATCCCGTTAATTGGTCGTCCAGAGATCCACTCATAGAGTCCATATCAATTCAATTAAATAATTAATTATCTCAATAGAAATCTAATTAGCCTTATTACTTGATTTGATCACTAATCAATTGAAGCTCTAAATTGATAAATAATTGATATAATTATAACTATAAAGATATTGACCTACACAACGGCATCGAAATATAATTAAATAATAAAATATTCCATCACCTAAAATTAATAAGAAACATCATTATCATAATTACTTAGGTTTAGTTCAAATGTATATATTATTGTAGGCTTGTACTGGTCGAGGTTTGTAACGTGTAATTATGATTGACTTTTGAACGGGTAATTATGATTGACTTTTGAATGTGTGTTGAAATAGTTGGCCAAGTATTTAGGAGTTTTTCTTTTTTGTTAAAAAAAAAGAGTTACTTATGAGCTAATAAATTAGTGTAGGAAGGTTTAGGAGTTAACACCAAGTACTAAATAACTCTAACTACTCTTATCTCTAAAATTATACTGAAAAGTTTTCATTATAAGGTCTTACAATGCTTTTAAAGGTAAATACACATCCACAATAAAACAAGTACACCATAACATACTCAATATTTGATCCTTCAAGTTCAAGGGTGAGTCATCTTTGCTTCTAAAACTAGGCAAGTCACTACATGAGTGTTCATTATTTTAATTATCCTATCATTATCTACCCCTTCAAGATCAACCTTGTCCTCAAGGTAGTAAAAAAATTGGTTAATTTTTCAGGATCCCATTGCTTGCTCTTAGATGACCTTTTTGTTAAAGACACAAACAAATGTTGACCAGGATCCAATTGTTTGTAGTGGGCACAAAGAAATAAGAAACTCATTGATGATTTCCTGCCTCATCTCGTATAAAATGATGCACTTAGTGTAAACCTTATGGAGTCGTTGTTTTCCGCAACGCATCATGGTACCATTTTACAATCTCAACATTTATGGAGTCGTTGCAATAATGAGTGAAGGAACTACGAGAATTCAAAGTGTTGACTTGAAATAGCTCCATTAGAACATGAGAAGTTGTATCAATCCCTAGAATCTCTTATATGGCTGCAATTTGATAAGTAGGAGACAAACAACCATTTTAATTTTGCCACAAATCACTAATTATTCCCACAAGAACAAGAACAATAGATCATCCATGTTGCCTTGAATGAGCTCCTGAATTCAGATCCGGTGGCTTCAGCGGTGGTAGCTGCTTCAACGACGACGGAGGTATATGCTTAGACGCGGATATAGGAAGATCCAGTGGTGTCGTCGGTAGCCTCGGAAACGGGTTGATGGGTGGTGGCTCCAACAGATTTTGATTTATATTCGTTACTTCTGCCATGGTTTGGTATAGTTGCAAATCAAATTTTGGCGGTGGTGCTCGGACTACAACTGCCTCAATTGCTTCTGTTGATTTCTCTTGATTTTGCTCATTTTCTCAGCTGACTCTTCAAATAAAAGTTCATTCAACTTGTTTCGTAACTCCAAAATTTCATGAACTGAGTTTTTAAGAGACTGATGTGAAGCTTGGTTTAGCTCTCTCACTTCATTTGCAGAATTTTTTTAAGATTGAGATAATTCTTTCATAGAATTTTGGATAATAGATTGGGAATAAGTATTATGTGGTTGATCTGGATATTGGTGGTGATGAGCTGAATATCCATAATTCGATGTGTTAGGTTTATAGACTATGTTGGCCAAATTTTTTGTTAAAACAAGAGTTCTAGTAAGATGTCGGACAAGATGTCCTGACATGTTCATACGACATCACAGCGTGCTTTGTTCCGCTTTTTTGGTGATTATTTTTAAACGTGAGATCCCTGAAGAATCTTTGTAGTTAATGATTCACGTGAATAGTTGACCAAGAAGTGTATGGTTTCTAGAAGCAATGTTAGGCGGTTTATCTGTGCCATGTTTCTTGAGGGTGATGTTGTAACATTTAAGGAAACATTTGATCTGCTTCAAGGTTTTGGCCCGAATACTGTGTGGTTTGGCTGGATGTTTGGCCCAACTTGTGCATCAAGCCCATTCTTCATTCAGGCTATATAAAGGAAGACTCAAGACCTAATTCACTACTAAAGCTGCAATTCACAAAAGTATTTTTTAGGGTTTTAGTTTGTCCTTGTTATTTGTGAGCAACTCTTGTATCACTCAAAAGCTTGTAAGCAAGACTTGATTCTTTGTCTAGGAGTGTGTCTCCAGTACTGTTGTTACTGCTGAATCAATAACTGGGACTGTGGCAGAGGAAGGGAGAGGAGGATCTCATATCTAGGAGAGTTTTAGATAGAAATTGCACGGGTAGTGATTAGCTGCGAAGCTAGTAGATTGGAGATAGTTTTTATGTATGCTTCAAACTAATACTACTATAGTGAATTTCCTTTTTGGTTTGGTAGCCCCCAGACGTAAGTGACGTTGCGCCGAATTAGGTTAACAAACAACTTGTGCCTTCTACTTCCTGCTTTTATTATTCACGATTTTTATTTGTTATCTGTGTTGTCACAATGTTTTGACATCATTCTTAACATCTCGCTTGTCTTGACATTGTGTATAACATCTTTTACTGAGTGTCGAAATTTCAAGATGGAGGAGAAATAGTTGCATATGGTGTGTACGGATTGTAAGGGATGATCGATTGGTGGTGTCTGAAACAGGTATCTTGGTAAAAGTTAGGGTTACAAATTGCTGAATTAAGAGTGTTGATTTGGGGCAAGCTATAAGACGTGTGGTGTGATGGCTGTGTGTGAGTATAATTGTGGAATGTGGGTTGTTGGTGGCAGAGATATTTTGCTGACCTGGTGTGGATGTTGGTGAGATCTGGGTGTGGATGTGTTCTTGGTAATGGAAATGAATCTTGATGGTGGTGGAAGTAATGGTAGGGAGGGGAATTCATGGAATTGAAAGCACCACTTGATAGGTGATTCACCAAGTACTAAATTATTCTTTTTTGAAGTACTAAATTATTCTAATTACTCATATCTATCAAACTAAATAATACTGAAATTGTTCATTGATTCATTGATTCATTATAAGGTCTTACAATGCTTATATAGGTAAATGCACACCCCAATAAGATAAGTGAATCCTAACATACTCAATATTACTCCATGTATTAGATCCTTCTAAATGTAGGTGAGTTATCTTTGCTTCTAGAACTAGGTGAGTCATCACATGAGTAGTCATTATTTTAATTATTCTATCATTAACTTTGAAGCTTTTGAGGAACACTAAGAAGTTATTCCTTTGCCAAACAGGAAGGGAAAACAAGAAAGTCAAAGACAAACAGGAACTAGCTGCAAACACCCGCTACAATAAGCTACGAAGTTACGAGAGAATCTACATAAGCAATTTTCAACAAAATAATGAGGCTCAAGTTGCAGACCAACAAAAGGTAGAAGAGGAAGGTAGATGTTTGTAGCAATATGTTTTACAAGAAGTGGCTCAAGTTAATATTGGCTAGTGGATAATGGTTGTACCTGTTAAATGACCCATGACAAAGAACTATTCACACAGTTGAACATAACACATATATCAATAGTCAGAATCATTAATGGTAAACTTATTATTGTTGAAGGAAAATCAATTGTAGCCATTGAAAGTAGCACACGGACAAAGTATTATATTTTTGGCTTAAATGCACTTTTCACCCCTATGCTTTAAAAAGTTGCGATTTTGGTCCCCTTTAAAAAAACCGGATATTTTGACCCCCTAACTTTTGGCCCTCTTTTGATTAGCTGATTTTGACGGAGATTATGACAATTTCTCAGTCTCTGATGGTGTAAACTGGCATATGGGGATAGAAGGATGCTGATAAATGGAGTTCAAACTGACATGGTGTAACTTTTGGCCCCCCTAAAGAAGGATCCACTTATCAGTTTGGACTCCACTTATCATGCCAGTTTGGACACCATGCAGGTTTGGACTCCACTTATCAGCATCCTTCTATCCCCATGTCAGTTTACACCATCAAAGACTGAGAAATTGGCATAAAATCAGCTAATCAAAAGAGGTCCAAAAGTTAGGGGGTCAAAATATCCATTTTTTTTAAAGGGGGCCAAAATCGCAACTTTTTGAAACATAAGGGATGAAAAGTGCATTTAAGTCATATTTTTTTATGTACCTGTGATTGATCAAAACCTTTTAAGTGTGGGTCAATTACATGAGAAAGGATTTATAGTCATCTTTGAAAATAATCATAGTGTGATCAAAGATGCCAGTGATAAGGTAATTTTCAGCATTAAAATGAGAAGCAAAAGTTTCTCATTTAATCCAATGAAGGAAAAGCTAGCAACTTATCAAGTTACTATTGATAATACGGAGATATGGCTTAAAAGATTGGGCCATTTGCAACGAATTGAGTTGGTTCATGTCTTACCTTTCGAACAAGCAATCTTGAGAGAAACAAAGAGCAACAAGCAAGATGGACCTCAAAAGACTGCTTCACTTAAAGAGAGCAAATATGAGTAAATATTACACCGTCTTTACAGATTGTGTTGGGGAGTCTAGGGAGCGCCTGGAGTGGCAATGGCTAGATTGTGTTGGGGAGTCCGTGGAGAGCTGGGAACGGCAATGGACTAAACGACTATGATCATTAAGAGACTTAGACACCACATTCTTACCCAAAACCTTAAGGCATCAAGTATATGTGTCCCCTCTCTTAATATATTTTTTTTTAAGAAGCCCCTCTCTTATTATATCCAACCTTTGCTCCATTTACACCAAAATGTGTTGGATTTATTTTTACAAGTCACAGTTAGAGGTTGCAGAAGTATTTTGGAGATTTAAGCATTGGATTGAAAAGAAAAAAGGCTGCGTGATTCAAGTTTTAAGGTCTCATAATGGCACAAAGTACACTTTTTTTAAAAAGCTAAAATAGCCCACCTTAACTGACACCAGGGAGAATCGAACATGTGATTTCAAAGAGGAATACACTCTAAAGTCCAAAGTCAACACTACCGATCCAACAACACAAAGTACACTTCATTGATAATATTAGTAGTTGTTACCGATAACTTCACCAGTTACTAAGTCTTTAGTAGAGTTTGTTTTAATATTCCAGTTTTTTCATCAAATAAAGCCGGGGTTAAAGTTTAGGAGTTTTTTACTCGACAATTATTTTTATTTCATTTACATTTAGAAGCATACAGGTGTTAATAAAATAATTGGACTTAAATGATTAATGAGTACCACTAAACGAAGAATTGTTTAGGAGAATCTGAGTTCGATTACTAGGTAGAACAATTATTGGTCAGACTTTACTTAACTTACGAACTCACTCCAAATTACTATTGTCCTTTTCCCTCGAGCCGTAGGGTTAACATACAAAAATAAATAAATAAATACTGCTATTCAATAAAATAGTGTTTTTCTCTTCCTATACTCCGAGTCACACTTATTAACAAACTTGAATTGTATATTATATTGCATAGAAATTATTTGTAAACTGCTTTTTAAAAAATGAAATAAAAAGAAACCTGATCTGAAGAGCCAGATGCTTGAACTGGTGATGGTAGGTTAGGAGGAGGAGCAACACAAACAGCTCTAAATTTGGACTCTTTAACTTCATATCCGGAATCTTTCTTAAACTTCATGCAATGAGAAAAGAAAACATTTAAAATATGCAATGTTTGTAGAAAACACTATCAAGAAACATTTTGTTGTTTGTTACCATATCTGAAGTGATATCTTTAGTGGTTGATCCAGGCCTTACAACTATGCTTTGAAGGAGAAATTTATCTTTGCATTGCATGTCAGAAGGTGCCACTTCTACGGCTTGCATTGTAACTATTAACAATCATTAAGTAAACAAGGATTCTACATAGTTAGAAAAGTGAGTATGAAAGAACAGAACACATGACATTGTACAACTAATCACATGTAAACATTATGCCAACATGTAAACAAGGTTGCTGCATTGTTAGAAAAGGGAATCTACAATGGTCACGACCCAAAAATGAACCTTACTAATTATACTAAGTAGGATAAATAGTCCTACAAATATAGATCAAACTACTTATTTAAATATATATTCATATAAAAAATGTCTATGAGTAGGATAAATAGTCCTACAAGACTTTTAAAAATACCAGATTCGAGACTAAAACATCTATGACATACTATAAGCCAGACCTAGACTTTGAACTTTTAGATTAGGTCGGATTTTAGTTTTGTAAAGTCTAATTCTACACAATTTATTTTCATTATTTCTCACAGTTTTCTATAAGGGTATATATGTAAAAATGGAAAAAGTTAAATATTAAAAGATTTTTTTGGTTTTGTCTATTATACGAAGAATTTTTAGATACATTGAATTTTGTTGGGTAGCAATCCCGTATGCAAAATTTATTCAAAATATTATTTTATGTTTATATTAATAAATTAAAAAATATAATAAGAATTTATTCAAAATATAATTTTATGTTTATATTAGTAAATTAAAAATATAATAAGGTATTGATTAATTAAATGATGAGTATATATTCACCCAAACTTAAGGATACCAATGTGTTAATCCTATTATAATTGAGATCGGAGGAAAATATACCTTTAAAATAAGTATTCAGTAAAAAATTGTCATTATTATTCTTCTTACGTGTCTTTGTACTTTTGTAAGCAAATTATTATTCACATAATCAAGCAAATTATTTCACCTGTAATATCACAAATAGACGTAGGCAACAGAACTCCAATATTAGGCGTAACACAATATTTCTCAGGAATTGTAGTCTTAACCTGCAAGTTGCAACACCATCAATTTCAATCCAAATCAAAATTACAATTTTTCCTAAATAATACTCAATTTATAAAACAAACAAGGTCATCTTAAGCAGCTAAAAAAAGAATTAAAGGATAAGTTTACTAATGAAATTTTTAATTTTTAAGATACCCGATTTTCAATAAATACTTCTATAATTAATTACCTTGAAAGCCAAATAATTATCTGACTTGTTCCACAACTGCAAAGAGCATGAGATATTTTTCTTCAACTCAACTGGTTCACAGAGACCAAGCAAATGTTAAAAACTTTTAGAATTTAGAACTAGAAACAAGACACAGACTGAAAAAGGAATTAGAAATTAGAAACTTGTTATTTAATTTTGTTGGTTTTTGAAAATTGAAGAGGCGTAATTACGTGGAAAGTGTAGCTCTTGAGGATGTATATAAAGGTAGAAACTATCTTCCTGATTCTTCAATTTAGACGCAGAAACTGGTTCTCCCATTTTTTTTCATAAAGTGTTAAACTTTTTTCTATTTCAATTAGTTTTATCTCAAGAAAACATATAAGCTAGTGGAACTCTCAATTTTGAATCGTTGACCATAAATATATTTTAACGAAGCAATGTGAATGGGGAACTCTCAGAAAAGAGAATATAAGAGAGAATGAAATTTTTATAATCATTTTCCATAAATAAAATATGATTTGTGAAGTAAGTGATTACATGGTGGCCACGTTTCTTATATCATGAATAAATAAAGGAGAATGTTATTATGTGTTAAATGTTTGAATATGACTTGGTTTTGATTTGAGTTGTTTTTAAAAAAGATTTGATAATTCTGCCTAGTAGGCTTAGAGATGAATTATATATATACATATTCATAGATATTCGTGGATAAAATTCGTAAATTATTTGATAAAGTGCAGATTCAATCAATGACTTTATGGTTGACGTTTCAAATTCGAAAAAATTAGTATTACAAAGAGTTGAACATAGTCATATTTGTAGACATATGTACTCTTTTGTTTTAGGTTATTGACATTGATATTGTAAGTTTGTTTAAAGATTCATCATTTTAGTTTTTAGCAACTTTAAAATTGTATTGTACCGAAGTACTCCATCGATTTAATAAATGAATATCGCTTATTTTTTCGTCAAAAAATAATTATAACTAGGGCTAATTATTCAAATAGCTCATGTAATATACGCGAAGTCTGAAAATAGACCATGTAAAAATTAAAACAATGATTCTACAGTTGAAATTTAAGATTCTTTCTATTTTGGCCATTTAACAGTCCAATCACACCTGGTAGTGTTTTTTTTTATGATATGGTAATATATATATATTTTTTCCAAAATCAATTTTGGTTGAATCATAAATATTTTATTTTCTGACTCAACAAATTTCATTTTTTTTAGTAATAAATGAATCAAGAAGCTGAAATAAAGAAAAAACGAAGATTTTTTTTTCTCTTTAGACATAAAATCCAAAAAAGCCATTTAGATGTTGAATTTTCTCATGGTTTCTTGAAGTAATGTTAAGGCGTTAAAATAAGGTCTCCTAAATATAATTAGACTTTTTCGATACGGAATGAATTAATTATGAATTTTTAAAGTGTCAAAATATCAAAAACCAAAACAACGAAAACATCAACCTAGAAATCGAATTTTGAGTTTATTTTTTTTGCAGAGTCATCTATAAAAATACATATGAAGGATCTCTAAAGTATCACAAAATTCTTTAGAGACCCCCTAAAAAAAACATTCTTAAGAGACCTTGACTTATTTTGATTTTTCGATCAAAACATGCAAAATCACAATTTTGTTTTGAGTAGGCAGATACTGACGGATCAATTTTCGCTCCCAATTTTATAAGAATGTTAAAATCATCATAATAAACTCCACCACGATTAAGTTTTTTTAAAGAAATTCATAACTAATTCAGCACTCATGTTAAAACTCTAAAATTTATGGTGGAGGTTCTTGTGATGCTACAAACTTTTCTGCAAAATTGGGGAACAAAATTTAACTCATAAATATATGTTACTTATAACAAATTTAACATTTGGTCTTCCGTTTAATCTATTCCACGACCACCACACTACAAGAAGCATGATTCGACCGTCATTCTGCTTTGTATATGTCTTTATTTTTTTTATCGAAGTTGAACCCGTGTTGGTCTGATCTTGCATAAAATTTGAAGATGACGACCAGAATAAATAAAAGCAACCAACCCACCAGACCCACTTTTTTACTCAACCTAAAATCCGTCCAAGCCGCAAGGACCAATGGTCAGAGGTGGGTTCCTTTTTACCACCCACAAGTGTCCTTCGGATCAAGGTTTTCAAATCGAATTCGACTGTTGTCCACCTCTAATTGGAAGAAAGAATATTATACCTTACAGAACAACCAACACATCCGTTGCCGTTGGATTTAAATCAATTTATAAAGCTTTCATCTATCTAAAGAAAGTGTCATTGGAATAAACAATCATTTTACTTGCGTGCCTAAAAATATAAGATAAAAAAAACTTAATCCTATTAGTCAACGTGACTTTTTTATTTTTAGATAGAATGAACCACGTTAGCCATTAAAAATTTAAATATATGAAGGTTTGATGGTTTTGATGTTATTTTTTGATCAATTTCATGGCATTGAAAAACTTCCACAAAATTTTTTGTCCTAATTTGTGACTTTAATTCCAAATGTCAAGTCCTCTACTACGTCTTTAAGGAATTATCCAATATCACTATTTGGTAGTTTGTGAAGGCTTATTATTCGGTTGATTGGGTTTTCTGAAATATAAGATACGAAGGGTTCGGTTGTGTGATAATTAGTGGGTGGCTTGAATGAAGGCATCAATTTTTGTGGTAATATGTCTATCCTTGTTAATGGGAACCTAATGGAGGAAAATAGTGTTCAAAGGGGACTTAAATAAGGGGATCCTTTGGCACCTTTTTTGTTCCTTTTAGTTGCGGAAGGCTTTAGTTCTTTAATGAATAACGCCGTCAACATAAACTTGTTTAAAGGATTTGAGTGGAAAAGAGGAGGAACTTTAGTAATATTGGGGCAGTTATCGAGGGAAAAAGTTATCGAGGGAAAATCAAATCCGTCAGTCTTTGCGGCAGTTTCTACTTGGTCACAAATAGCAAAAATCGACGCTAAACCTCTCGAATTATGGATAACTGAAACCAGATTTCCATCACAAATTATCGACGCAATAAATATTCGTCAGAAATTTCTAATAGAAAAATTCTGTCACAAATTTTTGAGAGAATACACCTATCGAAAATTTCTTAGAATTTGATTTGCGTTGCAGAAAAGCCGACGCTACAATGTAGGACAAAAGTTACTGTTAGAATTTTCGTCGCAAATAGAAATTTTTTATTTTTATTTTTTGCCTTAAAATTAGTTTAGGAAACTTCTCAATTCTTTCTCAAAACACTTTTGGAATATAGACAAGGTGAACGACAAATATAAAAACTTTTAAGAAAATAAAATTCAATAAAAATCACATTAATATTTGATGAAATACCTTTTTGGTTACGTTCACATGAATCACAATACTTATCTTTTGCATCAAAATATATTGAAATAATTACTAAATAGTATTATAACATTTACTTGAAACTAAAAGTTATAATCAAATTCTAAAATTAATATGATAAATAATCAAGTAGGTGGACACAATAATATGATAAATAATCAAGTAGGTGGACACAAATGTTGATCCTAACTCGAAGGATGAGGTCAATATCGAGGTAGATGTGAAGGACCTTGTGAAAAAGACTTCATGAATTTCTGTCACTTCTCTCGGAGCAAACGTGAATCCTCCTGTGGCTGCTCTCGAACAATTGGTTACCATTTCTGAAGTGATATCTTCTGGCCTTGCAACTATGCTTTGAATGAGAAACTTATCGATGCAATGCATGTTAGGAGGTGCTTTTTTTTTTAGCTTGCATTGTAACTACAAAGTGAAAATGTAAATATGAGGCAAACAGTCAATGAAAGTGATGAGTATAAAAGACTTGGCATTATACAAGAAATACCATGCAAACATCAGTTCTAACAGGGAGAGAGCTAATGGTCCCCCCAACATTTTTAAAAAAAAATTTATACTATTATTTTCTTATACTAAAAATGATTTTCTCATAAATTACACATGATTGTTTATATTGAAGATGAAATTGCTGAAAAATTTAACTCAAATATCATAATTGATTATTGTAACTCTAAAACAACGATGAGCACAACTTTAGCTGTAAATGTTAGTGCTCGTTAAATTTTTTTGACATCATTACTTATAATATATCTTATAATTTTAAAATTTCTTCTATATGTTGTGTATTTGAAGTTTTATTTTTTCTTTCCTAAATTTTACTTTTCAACTTGGTCTTTTTAAGCTGAATTTTTGGCTCCGTCCCTGGTTTATAAAGTAAATGCCTATACTCACTTATATATGAATTTAACTCATCTAAAAGTGAACAAACCACTCTAGAGGATAAACAAATAAGCAATCCCAATAGCTCACCAAAAAATAGAGAATTAAATATTGCAACAGATCAATTATTTGTTATGTAAATACTCTTGGAAAAACATACATAAATAGTAAATTAAGGATAAATATAAGTACAAGTATAACTCATTATAAAATAAAGCAACGAAAACTTTAATTTAGGTTAAGACGTGAAAAAAACATTGAGTTTAAAAGTATTTTACCACCACATGTAACTCATGTAAGTACCTATTATAGTTGCTATCATTAACTAATATTTCTAGTAGTACAACAACCACATTGTGCCCACATGAACCGGCAAGAACAACTTTTGAATGCTAAGTATCAGGTTGGTGTCCAACCCATGTTTTGTTTTTATTATTTTAGAAGTTTATTTAATAAAAAAGGTCAGCAATAGACTATTAATAAAACCTTTTAATCGTACAAAACAGCTGTGTTTAAGTTTATTTGAACAAGGGAAATGCTAAAAGGCATCCGAACAATGGTTAAGGATACTAAAAAAATAAAATTATATAGTAATTATTGCATTAAAAATTGTGTAATTAATCTATAAAAAGTAAAAAAAGTTTCCTTTTTACTTTTTATATATTTTTTATTGGATGAACAAAATCATTGATTGGTAAAAAAAAACACCTTCGTTGTATTATCAACCCGTGTTTTAGTTTTTTTTTTAGGTTATCCTTATTTATTAATTTTGTTAGGTCTGCAGCAACTTAACATAATATTTTCTCTCCGATTTGCTGTATTAAGTTAGCAGTAATTTAACCTAACAAATTTTATCTAAAAAAATGCATCACACCAATTTCATTCCTATCCTCTTGTTGTTTTTTTTTTGACAATATTTTCTACACATATCCTTATTTATTAATTTTGTTAGATCTGCAGCAACTTAACCTAATATTTTCCCTCCCATTTGCTCTATTAGGTTAGAAGTAATTTAAAAAATGCATCGCACCAATTTCATTCATATCCTCTTGCGTTTTTTTTTTTTGACAATATTTTCTACACTTATCCTTATTTATTAATTTTGTTAGTTCTGCAGCAACTTAACCTAATATTTTCCCTCCCATTTGATGTATTAGGTTAACAATAATTTAACCTAACGAAGACAATTTTGTTTTGATTGTATCATTTGCAATGACAATTAACAAAAGTCAAGGGCAGTCGCTTAAAAATGTTGGTGTATATCTACCAACACCTGTATTTTCTCACGGACAGTTGTATGTTGTTGTTTCAAGTGTTACATCCAAAGAAGGACTAAAGATATTGATCACTGATGAAGATGGTGAAGATACCAATGTAACGTCTAACGTCGTATATGAGGAAGTATTTTGCAATGTGTGATGAAACTACATGCCAATATACTAAAAATTTCATATTTCT
>Ga0315914_1002982_pt1 | contig 25897 bp, 12 predicted proteins | sample MpolenodulesMG_FD_203920 | JGI IMG/M metagenome (GOLD analysis project Ga0315914, IMG submission 203920) | Medicago polymorpha root nodule microbial communities from Los Angeles, California, United States - elongated nodules | ecosystem: Host-associated > Plants > Roots > Nodule | place: USA... | reverse complement strand
GATTCATTCAATTAATAATGTATATGATCTTTATTATAGACCACACACATAATTTAATGAATGAATCTAAAATATTATTTTTTTGTTTATAATAGTGACTGGAGGGTATATATATATATATATATTTAAGGTATGGAGACCAATTGACAAAAAAATATAGAATGTTGCTTTCATTTTTTTTAACGGAAAAGTTTATTAAGTTTCTGTAAGCTTTACTTAATTGATAGAGATAATTTATTGTACATGCGTGGTTGATCAGTTCGAGACCTCAACCCCTCAATTATAGGAAGAACGCAAAAAAAAAAAAACTCATATCTCCATAATCAATTTTGCTTTGTTTTTGGATAAATCTATTTATTATCGATATCCATATTAAAAATATCGGCTTGATTTTATTTATCCGCGTGAGATCTCTTCCCGCGTTAAAGATTATTATTTCAGTGTTACATGCGTTAGTATTAATATACGATGTTTAATTAATAACACAATAACAATACGTGTTATTGATATATTATGTATAAAACCAATGAATTTGCCATTTAATTAATGTTTATATAATAAAAGTAAATAATCGACAATTTAGCTCGTGTTTGACACAGGTGCCCAAACTAGTTTTTACCATTCAAATAAAATGTGTCCGAGTTGCATAAATATGACATACCTTCGTGCCAGCATTTATAGTAGTGTATAAAACTCAGAAACGAGTTCCTTAAAAAATGGCTATCGGAGACACTCTTTTAAAAAAAAACCAATTGATATTGGTATTTGTCTTTTATATTAGATATGGCTAGTGCATTTTTCCCCCTACAGAGAGTGGATTGAGTTATTATTCGTGTATTGCAGCTATCCTCCTCCGACTCTTAAGCCATAAGATATTTGCCTTGTTTATGGTTAGTATCTTCCATTGAGGAGCATTGTTATATCTCGAGAAAGAGAGTATCACGATTTCTTTAAGAATAAAGAGAAGTTAATCACAATTCACTGTTTGCCACAATACACGAAGGTGTTGTTGCTGAAAAATAGAGAATGAGTAAATAAATCATGGAATTAAAAACTTCCCAGTAGTTACACCAAAAATTGAAATAAACTTTAGTTTTTGCAACCGTTCACAAGCCAACTTTCTAAAATAAGTCTAAAGTGATAGCTTCCTGTTTGTCCGTCAAAATGGAGGGGTGTGGGAGTGGAGACACCGTTTGTTTGTGTGGGAGAAGGAGTCTGTGAGGGAGTGTTCTTTGTTATTACATAACATTGTTTTGCAGGATAACGTTCATGACACCTCTGGCAGTGGATGTTAGATCCTATAAATGGCTACACCGTGCGGGGAGCCTATCGTTTCATTACTAGCACAGGTGATTTGGTGGACAGAAATCAGGTTGATGATGTCTGGCACAAGCACGTTCCTTCCAAGGTGTCTCTTTTGGCGTGGCGTCTGCTGCGCAATAGACTTCCTACTAAAGATAACTTGGCGCATCGTGGCATCCTACATTCAAATGATACGACATGTGTTGATGGGTGTGCCTCAACCGAGTCCACAACACATCTTTTTCTACATTGCAATTTTTTAGGCGACCTATGGTCTAATGTTTTCAATTGGTTAGGTATATCTTCAGTGCCCGTTGGTGAGCTTCAACGTCATTTTACTCGGTTCACCAAGATGGCGGGCATGCCGTTCTTTTCACATTTATTTTTCAAGATTATTTGGTTTACAACTGTTTGGGTGATTTGGAAAGAGAGGAACAATCGGATATTTCAAAACATGATTTCCACTCTCTTTACTCTCATTGAAAAAGTAAAGCTGAACTCATTCTTATGGTTGAAATCAAAACAGGTGGCTTTTGCTTATGGTTACCACGACTGGTGGCAACACCCCATTCTTTGCATGAGTGTTCTTATGTAATTTATTTCTTCAGCCTTTGGCTGGTGCTTAATTGTAGCACATTGACTTTGTAAATATGTTTCGAGTTCCCCCTTTGCACACCTTACGCGGGTGGCTTCACCATATGGTTATATATCTCATTTTGATTTGTTAAAAAAAATGGATTTTTATAGTCAATCAAAAATTTATTTTGAGAGGAAAAAATAGGAGATTAGTGTTGGTTTTTTTTTTTGAAAGGTGGAGATTAGTTTTATACATTGGTGATGTAAATCTTTTTTATACTTTATCAAATCAAATTACAGGAAATTTTACCATATACCCCTACATCTATACCCCCACCCTTACAAAATATCAAAAATCTCAATATTACCCTTTTTATCATTTAACATTTTTTCACCCTTTCATTCAATATCTCCAACGTTTTTTTTAATGTAGATGAGTTCACCCCCACATTACGGTCTCTCTCCATAAACCACCTTTTTAATCATTTCTGGTATGTAATTTTGTTTTTCGAAAAGCAATGAAGAATGACTCCGAAAATTAGTTAAATCATCATTTTAAATCGTTTATGACATCGGACCCCATCCTTGACTCCTTAATGCCATCAAATTGATTTTAATCGATTTTAGGTATCCTTCTTAGAAAACTTGTCTTCTTTTAATCAATTTCATGTATAAGGAAAATATATATACCAACGTTCAAGATTACCCTACCATGAAGGAAAAATAGCAAATTAAAAAATGGAAAACATTGTTTAAGTTTTCCCTTAAACTAAAAAAGATGGTATATGTTTTTCAAAAAAAATTATCGCACAAGTAAACTAGAAAACAGAGTGTCACACCAGTTCTGAAACCGAAATCCGGAAACATTATATGAAAGTTGTTGCATATCGAAATTGCAGAAACGGATACAGATCAAAAGGCAAAGAAAAATCAAACCCGAATTTTGTTTGAACAATAAAATCAAACCAGATTTGACTCAGAATACTCGCAAAGGTGATGATTTTGGACATAAAGATGCCATGCTCGCAAATAGGAAGACGATCTGAACTTGGTTATTGACAATATGAACAAGAACTGGCGATCGGTTTTTTTTTCCGGAAACCTTTGAATGCGTTTTCCGAAAGTAGGAACAAGGTGAACAAGCAGATTTAGGAGAAAATTCAGAAAAAAAAATTGGTGTTTTAACTTTACATAAAAGGGTAAAATAGAAAATTCAAGTAAAATATAGAGGTTAGTGTATAGATGTTGGGGTACTGGGTAAAATTACTTCGTAGTGCCAATTTTTTTTCTTCTAGAAATCATAGCGCTACTTTTATATTAGGGAAATGTTAAAAAATGTTTTAAGAACTTGTTAAGAAGTTTAAAGAAATTTTTTGTCTTGAGAATGATGTATTTTATACATTAAAAGTTTAAAAAGAAATATTTTTACATAAAATTTATAAATTATTTTCATTTTTTAATACTTAATAAGTGGCATACTGTAAAAGCATTTGTTAGCATTCTGGTGTATAAAAATTAAATTAAATTAAAAACCTATAAAAAAATTAAATTAAAAAGTTAAAATTTTTTTTGAAAGAAAATTAAAAAAGTTAATTGAAAACCCATAAAAGAAAAATTAAATCACGTAAAAAAATTAATTTGTTTGTTCCCTTGGGCTCACACATGAGATAGATTTAGAGCGAGAAAAATCTCTCTCTCTCTAAGCTACTTTGACGACGACGACTATTATAGACTTCACTGCGCGATTCTTGTCCTTCTTCTGTTACTTTCTTTACCAACAAACAAAGGAACTCAACCAAGAAACAACCATAGTTTCCTTTTGTTTTGTTCCTTTCTCAAACATCATTAAAATACAACAATAAATCCCACTTTTTTTTTTCTTTCCTTTTTTAATAAAAAAAGCTGCAATTTTTATCCCTTCTCCTTAACAGAATCAATTTCTGAAACCAACCCATTTCAGGAAATCGAAAACCCATTAGCAGAAGAATACAAAATCATGAAAATTCGAAGTTCTTCTTCAATGGGTTTATTTTTAGGGTTTCTGTTACTATCGTTGACGCCTTCATCAATGGCCAAATTCGTGGTGGAGAAGAACAGCTTGAGGGTGACTTCACCGGATAGTATCAAGGGAACATACGATAGTGCGATTGGTAACTTTGGGATACCTCAATACGGTGGTAGTATGGCTGGGAACGTTGTGTATCCAAAGGATAATCAAAAGGGTTGTAAGGAGTTTGATGAGTCTGGGATTTCGTTTAAATCTAAGCCTGGTGCTCTTCCCACTATTGTTTTGCTCGATCGTGGAAGTATGATTCTTAAACTTGATTTTGGGTTTTGTTTTATTGTGTGATTTTGTTACTGTGTTTGTTTATGAGATTTTTTTTAGCTGGATTTAGTTTGTTCTAGAAGATTCTTTTGCTGTTAGCTGAATTGTTATGATTGTTTTTGAGCTAAAGTTGGTTGCTTTTGTCTGTTTAACGTTACTGACTTGTTGTTTGGTTAGTGAAGACTTGTTTTTTTCTATGCTATTCTGCTTGTTTATCTATTGTTAAGTGTTAATGTTTGTTTAATGTTCAAAGAATTTTGCATGCTAGATTTAGTCTTTAGGTTTTCAAAGTTTTACTTAGGGGCCTGTTTGGATTCACTCATTTAAGCTTATGGAAAGCTTTTGGCATGTCTATAAGCTGTATTCAACTTATTTCCATAAACATTCCAGGTAGCTTATGAAAAAAACTTAACTGTTTGACTTTATTTTTTATTTTGCTATAGAAATAGAGGCACTTATAAGATAAACGTTTATGCTATAAACACTTAATTAAGTTGTCTTTCCAAACAGGGAATTGGTGTCCCTTTAGTTTGTTTGAATGGATTGGTTGTTTGAGATGGTTCTTTAGGTTTATGTTGATAATTGAGTAATTATCGAATTAAATTTGGGTTTTTTAACTTGTGCTGAGAAATTGAGCATGGGAGTTGCATGCTATACTTATCTCAATAGTTTTGAAGTTTTAAAATGTTCTCTCTGGTGTATTCATACTGTCTTTTACATTTTTGTTGCAGATTGCTTTTTTGCTTTGAAGGTGTGGAATGCCCAGAAGGCTGGAGCTTCTTCTGTTCTTGTTGCGGATGATATTGAAGAAAAATTAATAACAATGGACACACCTGAGGAGGATGGATCATCTGCAAAATATATAGAGAACATAACAATACCATCGGCTCTCATCGAAAAGAATTTTGGTGAAAAATTAAAGAAAGCCATAAGTGGTGGGGATATGGTTAATGTAAATCTTGATTGGAGAGAGGCCGTCCCTCACCCAGATGATCGTGTGGAGTATGAGCTGTGGACCAACAGCAATGATGAGTGTGGTGTTAAATGTGATATGTTGATGGAATTTGTGAAGGATTTTAAGGGTGCGGCACAAATACTAGAGAAAGGTGGTTATGCCCAGTTTACACCCCACTATATTACTTGGTACTGTCCTCAGGCATTCACGTTAAGTAAGCAGTGCAAGTCTCAGTGCATTAACCATGGAAGATACTGTGCCCCAGATCCCGAGCAAGATTTCAGCACTGGTTATGATGGGAAAGATGTGGTTATTGAAAATTTGAGGCAGTTATGTGTTTTCAAGGTTGCAAATGAAACCAAAAAGCCCTGGGTGTGGTGGGACTATGTTACTGATTTTCAAATTAGGTGCCCAATGAAGGAGAAAAAATACAATAAGAAATGTGCAGATGCTGTCATTGAATCACTTGGCAAGTGAATCTTCATTGCTTTTGATGTTTTTCTAGGGTTCTTGAAAACAACTTCTCAGTTATGATTATTCAATATCTGCAGGTCTTGATATTAAAAAGATTGAAAGGTGCATGGGAGATCCAGATGCCGATTCTGAAAATTCTGTTTTGAAAGAAGAGCAAGATGCCCAGGTATTCCTTTATTACTTTAATTTATTTATTTGGCCGTTTAATTGATTGTACAAGATTATTACTGTTATTATATAGATCTTTAACAAACTAGTTTTTGTAGGTTGGGAAGGGATCACGAGGTGATGTTACCATATTGCCTACTCTAGTTGTCAACAGTCGACAATATCGAGGTTTGTCCTATATATGCTTTTGTGATAGATATTGATATGGATTTTCAATTCTTAAAAGTGCTATTCAATTTTGTTTCTGCAGGAAAATTGGAGAAAGGTGCTGTTATGAAAGCTATTTGTTCTGGTTTTGAAGAAACTACTGAACCAGCTGTTTGTTTGAGCAGTGGTAAATTTTACCATCTCTTAGTCATGGGGGAAATATATACTTCTGTTTACTTTTTAGTTTCAAACCTGATTCTTTTTGATTGGTAAACCTTATTTGGCAGAGGTGGAGACAAATGAATGCTTGGAGAACAACGGTGGTTGTTGGAAGGATAAAGCAGCTAACATAACTGCATGCAAGGTATTGTACTGAAGTGAAAATAAGTATCTAATAAGAGAGCAAATTGCATTCCAGTTTTCTATATTCATGTTTATATATGTGAATATTTTCTCAGGATACTTTCCGTGGGCGAGTATGTGAATGCCCCTTGGTAGATGGTGTGCAGTTCAAAGGAGATGGTTATACAACTTGTGAAGGTTAAATACATAATAACCCTTACTTCTCTATTTGCATAAATGTCATAAAAAATGTATCTAACTCTGTACACGTTACTTGTAATTGAAGAAAATGGCAAAGATTGATTTGGGATGATTCATATTTGGCATTGTGAACATTGATCTGTGTTCTTCCAAGGAATAAAAGATATTGTCATGAATCATGCCTCCTCATTTTTATTTTTCAAATTTGTTTTTTTTTTTAACAATATTTTTCAAATTTGTTACACTTCACTTAATGGACAGAGGGGGTTCAGAGATCATTATTTACTTATTGTGATCAGTTCTGTGTATTAGGGAAGAGGCGTTGATGATTTGTTCTTTTAAGTATTTTTTTTAAGGTTAAATTACTTTTTAAATCACTATACTTATATTTTTACATATAGATCTCTAGTAGTTGATGGCCGTTAAAATATATAACTTCATAATAAGTTGGGGCCTAATTGAAAACTGAGGTGGTGTTTGTAAGAGCTTATTTGGACTTGTATTCTGATATAATCCCTTTTTCTGCAAGTGTTTGGAAGAGCTTATTTGGACTCGTAAGCTTCCCAAGATAACCTATAAAAACAATATATGCCGAGGATATGTTAACTCTATCCTGATTGACTCTTTGGCTGTGAAACAGCCTATGCATAAATACTCACGAACGCTTGTTGAATAACTACTGAATTAAATTGTTTACTCGAAAACCGCCCCTAGTTATACTGCAAGAACATTTTTGAACATGTAGGAATCCTGTTGAAAACTTCTAAATTATGGAGATCTTGTTATAATTTCAGTAAAAATATAGGAACCTATAGAGTAATTTAACCTTTTTTAATAATGCGTGTTCCTAGTTTCATTCAACTAGTTTCTTTTGGGTTTACAGCTAGTGGACCTGGAAGGTGCAAGATAAACAATGGAGGTTGTTGGCATGAAGCCCGGAATGGACATGCATTTTCTGCTTGTTCGGTTAGCTACCAAGTTTCTTGGCACTCCACCAACTGAATCTTAATTATTTGAAATTTTATTGGTCTATTAATCCATAATCGGAACTGAATCCTGACATAAATTGTCATACCCTCATGAACAGGATAATGGAGGGGTTAAATGCGAGTGTCCTGCAGGGTTTAAAGGTGATGGTGTTAAAAATTGTGCAGGTGAGATATTTAGATGTTTTTTTATTTGTTTACTTATTTATTTATTTGCTTTTGCTGGAGTGAAACCTTGAAGGATTATGGTTATCCAGAGCATTAAGTACATACACTCAAAATAGAATCCTGGATCTTTTTAATATTTTTTTTGGAAACAAATTTTGTTTTTAATATTGTTGTCATGTAAGTGGAAATTCTCATTATTTTACAAATACGTGTAAAATATTAGTAGAATCCATGGTTTATTGACTTCTTTTTTATTGAAAAATTCATTAATGGGAGTACATGGGGTACTTGATCCCAGTTCAACAAAATAGCGTTAACCACTTTGTAGACATGCCAAAGGGTTAGTACACCAAGAGGATGCATACGTTGGTTACTTTGGTTTTGGTTCTAGTTACAAACCAATCCCATAATAATGTTTTGATGCTATCAAATACAACATATACATCTCCAACAGTACCTTTATTGACTTGATTCAACTTGGATTAGTTTTTAGCTTGTGGAAGCTTTTCAATTTGACAAATTTTTGGCGTACTAAAAAACCTAAGTTCATAATTTATGGAGAAGATACATGAGAGCTTCTAAGTCGAGGTGCAGAAGCAGATTTCAAGTTATGCATGTTGTTTTTAGAAAATTCAAAGTCATTGACAAGTTTATTTCAATTTTTCTTTGAAGATCCAAATGAAAGCAACTTTTTTTTTTTTTTTTGTTTTTTATTTCCACTCAGTCCGATGTTTGAGATCAAAATCCCGTTTTAACACAAACCAACTGAAGCCTGGTTTGCGAGACATGCTATTATTGTTTTTATAAAACGACTATGTTACATTCTCTTTAAATATGTGCTATTATATAAGTAAAAAAGAAGTAATGTTGGGTGGTCTACAATATAAGTAAATAATAACTAATTTACCATATTTAATGCTATCATTCCCAAAATACCCTTCCCATCAGTTCAAATTTCATTCTCATGGGAATGTAATTTGTTTTTTGGTTAGGTCAAGAAAATTAAATGAGATATACCATTGATGATTCTTAATCAGTGTGTAATTAGTTATTTTTGCTTATATTTGAGTTTGGAGGGAGTATCGTTTTAAGTTAAAATCCTAATGTACAGCATTTTCAATGGGAATGTAATTTATTTTTTGATTACATCAAGAAATTTAAATGAGATAAACTACCATTGACCAATCTTAATCAGTGCGTAATTAGTTATTTTTGCTTATATTTTAGTCCGGAGGGATTATCAAGACATAAGAGTAATGGAAATTACTTAGAACACCTTATAATAAAAAGACTTAAAATAGAAAGACATGTTGCTGTCTCAGTAAGTAAAATGTTGGCTTCTAGGTAAGTTAGTCTTGGATAGGTCATATTTTAACTACATCTCGCTCATTAGTTTACTAATAATAATATTCCCTCTGCTAAAATTTGTGACACTGATGATCCCTAGAAAGTTTCATCATAAGTAGAACAAATGAATATCTGAAATTGAACTCCTTTGTGCTTATTCCTCACAGACATTGATGAATGCAAGGAGAAGAAAGCTTGTCAGTGCCCTGAATGTAGCTGCAAGAATACCTGGGGAAGCTATAACTGCAGTTGCAGTGGGGATCTTCTGTATATCAGGGACCATGATGCATGCATAAGTGAGTTACACACTTGTCATTTTTTTCATACTAAAACATTTGAATAAGCTTCTTTTTTCATATTTCCTTTTTGGTATTCTGCAGGTAAAACTGCCAGTCAGGAAGGAGGAAAGTCTGCTTGGGCTGCATTTTGGGTCATTGTAGTCGGCTTAGTTCTGGCCGCTTCAGGGGCATACCTTGTCTACAAATATAGAATTAGGGTAAGTTTGGTTGCACTCTCCCAGTTTGGTGACGTTATTTGACGCCTTTTTTTTCTTTTCTTTTTTTCTTTCTATGTTTATACAAGATTTATGGCATTCTATGAAATCCATTCATTTCCATACCAGCTTTTTTGTTTGAAAATATTATTCAGAAACATGAAAGTGTATTCGACAAATTTTCAGTTATTTCATGCTTCTGTGGAGAAGCAAGAGTCTTTCTTAATTCACTTCATAGTATTTGATTGGCTAAAAATTAACTGTATTTTTCTTGTTTTTTTGCAGTCATACATGGATTCTGAAATAAGGGCCATCATGGCACAGTATATGCCCTTGGACAGCCAATCAGAAGTTGTAAATCATGTCAACGATGAAAGAGCATGAAAGTGAAAACATGTCAGCCTGTTGGCGGAGTTGTGTGTTGAGAAATGAGACCTGGTTGTGGCATACCTTGTACTTTTTCACTTTTCAGAATTCTGAGCATTGAATTTAATTAATAGACTGTATCATATGAACAATAAAAAGCTGAGAATTAGATAGATGTCATGTATTATTCGGAATGTAGCAAGTTGTATACTTGAAAGGACTGAATTTAGGACAGACTTTTAAGTTATTTCAGTAGATTTTTTAGGTTTTCTGTTTGTGACATCTTGTTCCACTCATGATTGTAACTTATTTTGCTTTTAGTACAGGTTTATGTTAACACTGTTTTTCCATTGATTGGTGTGTGTGTGTGTTTTTTTATTTCTTTATTTTATTTTTGGTTGGCAGATTCTGACAAATTTGTTCGAAAACTGTTCTTGGGGCATTTTAGTTGTGGATGCGACTAGTTTAAAAGAGGATTGAAGTAGTAGTGAGATTAGATAACCAACATGGTGTGACACAAACATATATCTTTGGGTCTATTAACTATATGGTTAAGGTTTTGATATATGGTCGGTACGTATGGAAAGCCATATGTTGTAAGAGATCAATCCTGTAAATGCATCTCAGTCACCTTGATGAATTATAGTCTGAACGTGGGGTATCTTGGTTTACAAGGAAATCTCGTGAGGTTGGGATGCATTATGGAATTAGTGATTCTATCTTTCATCATGTATGCACATCCATGGTTAACGGCATTGCTTACATAGATCTATTTTAGTATAGACTTGGGTGCATTTGATATGCTAAAATGTAGGTACTAGGTAACGCAAGACAAAATATCTTTGTGCAAGATAGAACATCAAATGACAAACATTTAAGGTATTTAACAACTTTTTGTCTTGTACAATGTTTGGTGACAAAAAGTTATTTTGGTACTTTTGTAGTTGAGGCAAATGTGACGTGGTTTATTGAAGGACAAGTTCCTTGCCTTTAAATTTGTCGAGTCCCAAGAACAATTTTAAAATTAAACCCAGTGCAACTGGAGTTGTCATCTCTTCTACTTTTTTAGTAGATTAAACACACCTTTAGGTAAGTTTGTCCTGGAGTTGTCATCTTTTTTATTTTTTAGTAGATTAAATGCAGCCTTATATGTACGACCAAACTTGAAGAAATTCACTTCAAAGTTAATCTTATATTCACTTATGATTGAATGTCATATTTTTTCCCAAACTCAATTCTGATCATAGCTCGGAAAGTACATACTAAAGTTGGAATCTTTGATTGAAGTATACAACAAGGTAAGATGCCAATGACTAGAAGCCAGTAAAACAGTGAAACCAAACTTCAATAGTCAGAAAACCATAAATAAGGAATCAATAAATCAACTCAAAATGATGTCTTATGGTTCAGAAATACAGAAAGCTTAGGATTAAATGTAGCTACTAAAATAACAATGAATAGAATAGAAACATGTCAATATGGCATGCAACTTCAGCTCTTAAACTGTTGCATCCTATTTTATTGTTTGCTATATATCTATGGTAGTTCGGTTGGGATAATGTTGAGGTTTAGTCCAATATTCATTCCATTGTAAGCAATTGGAGCATACATCCAGTGATCATCAGAGCTCAGAAGCTGTTCATTTGAAATCAAAATATGAACAAACATGAATTAGTCTCAATATTTCAAAAATATATAATATGGATGATTTTTTGCACTGAATTAAAATTTGGATTTCATAGTAAGGCCTAAGGAGGATCCTCATGTTTTTACCTTAATTTGGACCTGTAAAAACTTCACATATTGCACAGCTTCCTCAAGCATGGTGCTGATATCCACCTATAATTCATGAGTAAGAAAACTATATATTTTTAGCATCTTAACCAATTGTTTAAAACTAGTTGAATTGTCATTGAGAAAGCTACCTTGGTTCCATTAGGGACTAGGCTTTGCAGGATTTTCAACCTTTCATTTATTCTTTCTCTTCTTTTCTGCAGTTTGCAAAATGGAAAATCTCTTGAGATCTAATCCTTTAATAGTTCAAAATCACAGTAATTTGGTTTGGACAAAAATTCCAGAGCATAAAATTATTAGCAATGGTATTTTGAGTAAATGCAATTGGTAGACATACTTTTGCATAGACACCTTGTGGATCAGAGGCAGAACCTCCATTACATCTTGATTTTCCCTTTAACTTCAAATCTGTTGAATCATTCTGGTTCAAGACTGAAGATATTCCTGCATTTAGCTTCTGTGAAGCATTGAAATCATCATCCTCTGAGCTCAAATTCTGCTCCTGAAGATCATGACTTTCATCCTCGCCAGTGTTGCTTTTGAACGCCGACTTTGGTTTCTTCCTAGATTTCACATTTCTCTTGTTCTTTTGTACCTATGGAATCATTAAATCAAAATTATCAAATCATGATGAGAGCCAGACAAAATTAAACACATTGAATCAATTCTCTAGAAAACCAAATGCCCGTCACAATATCACCAGGACTATAAAAAAGCAAGAAGTGACTTACTCCCTCCGGTCTTAAATGTAAACAAATAGAAACATAGTATTTGGTCTAAATTTAGACTAACACACACACCTTTTTGCTTTTACATAATACCGGAGGGAGTAATTTACAAAGAAAAACGAGATATGCGTTGTCCTACCTTTATTGAGCTCCTAGATCTTTTTCCTGATTTTTCCAGGTTGTTCTTGATACCCTCTTTTGCGGATTCCAAAACATCTTGACCAAACTCTTCAGAAGTGTTTTCAGTTGTCTGTTGGCTGTCATTACCTTGAACACTATAAGTGCTAACATTGGCATTCATGTTGCCAATGTTGGCTACATGATCATTCAAACAGATGTTACCACCACTTGTATTATGAAATATATTGCTACTTTGTAAAAAATTAAAAACATCTGTGTTACTATTATCAGCATTTTGAGGAAAATGTGAACTGCTATTCATGTTCACTATCGTGGATTCATGTCCTGGCCATGATGTAGATGGAATTTCTAAATTGAAATTTCCATAATGGTGCTCAGAAACTTGGAAGTTATTAAGTAACTGGCCCATAAAATCAGCTTCCTCAGCTGTGTAAAATCCACTAAGAGAACTCCATTCTTCACAACTTTGCTCCCCAGAATCCATTTTCTTTCCTTGGTATGGTTTGTATTCTTTGTCAATTATGTTTCTTGAAGACTTCACTTGTCAATACACTGTATTTATAGCTAACTAAAAATACAAATAACATACCACTACAAATTGACTTCATCCATATTAAAAAATATCAAATCATAATCGCCGATAATTAGCATCTGACTAAGTCCTATATACTATTTTAATAGGCACAAGTCCATGATGGGACAACTTACAAGTTATCCCATTCGTCTCATATTATGTAGGGGTGGGAATAGACTGCGCCGAGCCAAACAATGCTTAAATAGGTCAGACTTAGTTTAAAAAATTAAAGTGTGAACCTGGTCTATTATCCGTCAAAAGTGTTATTTAAAGTATGACTTAACCTTTTTAAAAGTTTGACTCGACCCAATAGTTTGTTTAACAGTCTATTGTATGTCAAACTTGAGGCCAAACTTTATACTAAACGAGTTAGGCCAAACCACACTTTAAGTATGTCAGACCATATACCTTCATCGGATGGTCTCACCTATTCTCACATGTATCTCTACATCTAGATTATGCACACTTGGTTGAACTACGAGAGTAAATGAGTTAAATGTCTAGGGTTCGAATCATGGCAAGAAAGAAAATACTAACATAACAAAGATCATGCACACATCTTAAGAAAGACATTAATTACCTAAGTTTCGATGCAATATAATCTGTTTTGACATAAATATGCATATTACAATAGGAGTTAGGTGGAAGAATTAACTTATTTATTTGAAATGATTTTTTTAAAAAAATCAGCCGGTGAAACCTTTGAATCAAACTTCAATTGATTTAACCATGGTTGAACTGAACAACAAATAAGTAAATAATATTTTTTAAAATATTTTTAGAAAATAAATGCAAAAAGGAAAAGAAGGCTGAACAGACCATGGTTCAACCGATTTAACCTGATTCAGTCAAACTACTATATAATATGGATCAAATCAACCGGTAAACTAGTTAGTTTTAAATTCAACTAGTTGAATCAATTGGTTCAGTCCGATTTTAAAACATGATTGGATAAAAAATAAATAACACTAGTATTGAAAAAATATATTAACAGTCTCTCAATATTACAAGGTCACAAATGATTTGAGACAAACAAATATTTCAAACATTACACATAATATATACCACAAGTAGTATTTGAGATCTGAAATTTTCTTCCACACGGATGAGAGAGATGTACAATTTAAAAGTAGAATTATTTGAGAATGAGAATTACATCTGTCAATTGTGAGACAGACGTGGGGTTTGCATTAAAAAAATGAGATTATATATGCAATGTGTTGTTAGATAAAATGAATATGACGTATGCTATAGGACGGCTTAGTTGAGATCGTGGTGAAGAGTCTGAGTTGAAATTCTAAAACTAAACTGTCTTGAAAGGTTGAAACTAGACAACATAATCTGCTTACTGTGTTTTTGTCTGTTAAAAACCTACTACATTTCAACACTGTTTTTAGTTTTAGATTTTCAAACCATTATACGTGTATGGATATGATACAACTATACAAGTTCATCATTGGTCTAGTTTATTTGTGGTAATCATGTTAATAATCCAGATATGCTATACTATGCTGGAAAACTTAGGAAAAAGTTAATTAATCATTTATGAAGATTAATTCTGACTTATAATGATATATTCTCTATATATTCTTTCTGACTCTAACTTGGTTATTGATTAATAAGATTTTTTGCTTTTTTATGAATCTGTTTACGTGTGTACGTGTGATTCAAGGAGAGATTATTCCTTCTGTAAGATCTCTCTTGCACTGAATATGAAAATAATGTTGTACAAAAGATTTATAAAAGTTGATGTGGAGCTGTGAAGTACACATGAAGACACTGGACACGACATAGACACTGATATGTCGACACCGTTAATAATTTGAGAAAATCGTATAATTTAGTGTAATTATAAATGTCAGGGACACGACACCAGCAAGACATCGAGACACAGATAATCCAAAAAGTGTTCATGCTTCATAAATTTAGAATCTCGCATTGTCAAAATTTAAGTACCGTTGAACATCCTCATCTTATGAACTAATTTTTGGAAATTAAATCCAAACTTATTTAACAAGATTAAAATTGCTGGGGCCTTAGCACAAATTACATTGTTAAATTAGAATTGCCATGGCTCATCAATGGAAGTTATCATGAATTCAACCCTTAGAAAGAAATCTCTATAAGAATCCTCTCAAATTTTCTCAATTGCAACATAAGACATGTTCAATATTGGCCAATGAAAAGACAGGTTAACATATGATGTATATGAAGATCCATGTTATATCAGACTTGGCATATATGATATATTGGAGCTTCAAAGATCCTTAAGGTGACACAATAATCGTACCAGCAAATGTGAACATTGTGTCTAAGCATTCACTTAATTTTTCTATGGGATTATTTTGTATGCACTAACTATAAAATTTGTTGCGCGGCATCTAATCAAAACACACCATAGTGTCACTTTCATAAGTTAGTTCCTAAAATATCTCTAGAAATACACACATGACATAATTTGATATGATTTATGTGTAAAAAAGTTATATAAACTATCAATGCATTCAAATTAAATTATTTTTCTATTTCTCAATTGAAAAGTACGGCGTCATTATGGATTTTACTACACTCAAAACTTTAGTAACAAACTTTTCACATGTGAAAAAAGGAGAAAATATATGTTGGGATATTTTTGCATCCATTATATATATATATTGTGATCATAATGAAAAATTTAAATATTAAAACATATAATTTATTTTAATAGATACAATAATTTCAATCATTGGTTCATGAATAAATCATCATTATGCCTAAGGTTAATTGCAGAAATTCGAGTTTTTTTTCTTTCCGTCAAGTAGGCTTGTGGCTAGAAATTCATATTTTAAGGTGAATAAGTGTGATGTTCGGGATTCGAATCCCCTACATATATTACACAATGTTCATATCAACTGAGATAAGATAATAGAGACGAAATTCAAGTATCAATTTAAAAATAAAAATATAATGGTGAGTGTGTATGTCAAAATCAATAAACCCTGTTATAAATAATGAAATAAATCTTGGCAAAAAAAAAATGATGAAATAGATAAAAAATAGATATAATTCATTACATCTAAATAAAATCGAGTAAAAAGTGTACTTATTTCATAATGTCATGTGCTTCAAGATTGTTGCTCTTTTGAGTCAAAAAAAAAAAAAAAGATTGTTGCTCTTTTTGTGTGACAAATGCTCCACGATTGTGTTTTTTTTGTCTCATTGCTCAAAAATAAAAAGAGGCTTGTTTGATTAAGCTTTCAATCACAGACTAATTATTTTTGAAGTATGTGACTGTTGCTAATGCTAAGCAAAGATTTTTTTGACACAATCATTTTAGTGTGTTCTAGAATTGACTTTACAGCCACTGGACCAAGAGCCTTGATTAGTTGGCAAGCCTCTAATACAAATATTCATCTTCCTTTAATTAGGTGGAGAAGAAAAGCTGAGGTCTAATCCAATATTTATTCCATTGTAAGCAATTGGAGCATACATCCACATATCTTCAGAGCTCAAAAGCTGTTACATCCAAATAAATAAATAAACAATGAATTAATATTTATCTTTTGCATATAAGAAATTGAAAAATGGAAGTTTCTTAAATTGTTACCTTAATTTGAAGCTGCAAAAACTTCACATATTGGACAGCTTCCTCAAGCATAGTGCTAATATCTACCTACAATTCACAAACAATGAAAAATTGAGAACTTGTCCACCTTAACCAGTTGTTGATTAATAGTTCAATTTCCATTAATTAAGAAGGCTACCTTAGTTCCATTTGGGACAAGGGTTTGCAAGACTCTTAATCTTTCATTTATTCTTTCTCTTCTCTTCTGCAGAACAAAAGAAAATAAACCTTTCATTAGAGACATATTTAGCTAAAAGCAAAGACAAGAATATAATACCTTTTGTATTGACTTATTTGAACTTACTTACGGACATAAACACTAGTGACACTTTGCCGGAGTTTATGAAAACATATGACATGTTCACATTATGAAAAAACTACTAGTTTATATGAAAATAGTAAGTAAGAAAATAACTTATACACACACATTTATGTATATGATAAGTGCTTAATTAAGTTGTTTATCCAAACAAAATCTAATATAGTGACAACAATAGCATGTATTATAATTCATCATGATTCTATTGTAGAAATGTCATTCAAAGTGGACTTACTCTTGCATAAATGCTCTGTGCATCAGTGGCAGGACCACTTGTTGCTCTTGATTTTCTACCTAAGTTAGGTGCCTCAGGTTCTTTTAGGCTCAGACTTGAAGATGTTCCTCCAATTGAGTCAACATGTGAAAAACAGTTATTGGAGCCATGCCACATTAAGCCCTCTTCACTGTTGCTCATAGAAGCAGATTTTGGACACTTCCTAACATTTCTCATGTTTTCTGAGACCTACATAATAAAACCGTGATCACAATCTAATCTCACAAATAAACAACAAAACTTAAACTTCATACTGTTATATTATTGTACCTCTATTGAGCTCCTAAATCTTTTTGCAGGGTTCTCCATGTTTTTGCTTCTATCCTCTTCTGAAGAAGGTTCAGAAACCATCATCATTTCATGCTCTCTTTCATCATGCAAATTGTTGTCAGCAGCAAGAACCAGTTTCACTGGCTCTAAACATGACCCTTTATGATCAATACTATCATTATTTATGTGTTTGCTTATGCTATCATGCAAATATTGAGGACTAAATTTGGCATCTTCCAAACAAAAAAACATGGACAGTGAATCAAAGTTTGTTGCCAAATCACACGAGTAGGTTCCACTACTTGTAGTGGTGGTAGAAGAGATATTAGCACTATTATCAGTACTTGTGCTACTCCCTTGGGAGAAACACATAAAATCAGCCTGAGGAAAGTAAGATGGCATGCCAAAACTTGTATTTTTATTACCACTAAGGAACTGATTCATGAAGTCAGCTTCCTCAGCTGTGTACTGTCCACTAAGAGAATCCCACTCTTCAGAAATCAATTGGGCAGGTTCCATTTTTTTTTAGTAATCTTTTGATTTGAAACCTTTATGAAATGAGAGCACTCTTGTTTTGTTTCAATGTTTTAATGATATGAAAAAAATAGTAGCATTAGTGGTATATTTATACCTAACAACTTAAGGTAATGCCAAAATGGTATTGGATTCACCTATAGAAAAAGATCCCATTTCATAATTGGCAAGAATTAGGAACAGACAAAGTACTAGTACCCTGAAATTGAGACCAAATATAATTTAGGGACCACATCTCAATGTCTTGATATGTATTAAAGTAATAGGCAAAACCACTACATGATTCTCTAACTTAAATTAAATTTTCAAATAAATCTTTTATTATTTTATGTGTCAAGTTAGTCTTTATGCTTAAAAATATCAACTATGTTACTAAACATTTTCCGTGTATGTATGTTATCAAAAGTCTTACCCGATGATTCAAAAAAATAAATTTCATCTTCAAATTCATCAAAATTAACATTATTTTTTTAGTTTTTTTTCTCTAAGATTGTGATCTTGAGATTGTCTAATTGTGGTGCTCAGTGGTGAAACGTTTTTTATAATATATCATTTAAGTGTCACTTACTCAAATTTGTAACAAAGGTAATCTACGAAATAAATTTGATTGAACCATGTAAATATTCGACACAAAAAATACTATTAAAAAATTTAAATTAACATATCCCCCTATCAAGTTTAGAAATAAACGCAATGATGAAATATTGCTAAATTAGAGTGATGTGAGACTTGGCATTAGAAAGAAGACTTTAATAGTATAATATGGTGGTGGTTGTGTGAAATGGAGGAATAGAAGGGCTTTAGTTTTAGGCATGGTGGTGTCTTGTGCCTGTCAAACATTCTAACAAATTGTATTTTTATCATGTCAATCTGACAATGACGTTATTGTTGTTGGACAACTGTAGACAAGTATCCAACTAAGCAGTTTGAAATCCTATCAAGCTCATTCAGCTTAAGATCCTTTTTGTTAACAGTTTTGAACTTATATTTTTCCAGGATTATGCGCGTCCAGTTACTGTTAGTATTGGCTTGTTGTGACATTTAAATCACCGACAAAATGAAGCACAAACACTCTTCGAATTAGACATGTTCTGGTGCCAGATATGTGTCATGTGCATACCAACACGACACCGAAACATAATTACACTGAATTATGTGATTTTCTCAAATTATTAACTGTGTCGACGTATCAGTGTTCATATCGTGTCCAGTGTCTATGTCCGTGTCCGTGCTTCATAACCGAAAATTTAACTTTGCTTCAATATATCTTGGTATAAGGCTCGATTTAATTTACTTATTAACCATTTAGGTCCCACTTTTCTTCTTGCATGTTTTATTTATTTATATTAATTGGAAGCCATAAAAATAAATATATGACTTTGTTTCTTGCATGCAATTACATAATTTGATTTTGGGTTATACATATAAATTTTACATAGCCAAATATTTTATCAGCCGGCAGGGGCACGACTTTGGAAGGAAAAAAATGATTGTTGATCAATTGGTAAGAATTTTCCTGTGTATTCATTTTTGGCATTATAATATGATGAAACAGTTGGCATTGGTATTTAGTTATCTATTTCTGACCAGTTAATATTTGCTACAACTAATTTTTTATCACGTGGCCTTTAAAAGAAAGGTTTATATTATTATAATTGAAGTGCAAATAGAGAATATTTTTATGATTAACAACTGTTAATCTCATAGTTCAGATGAGAATGGACTAACCAATTTCTCCAATCTTCTGTTGCAAGAGGTAGTTTTTCGCAATTTATGTTGCTAGTTTGCATGAGACGCTTTAATGGTAATTTTTTCCATATATTTCTCCATGAAAATAATTATATTCGAGACGTGTTCTACATTAAATACACTTTTTGTAGAATTGTAACATTGATTCACATGTTCAAAAAGTCTAATCTCTTCTGCTTCTACTAGACTCAAACCCCATTGATTTTTTTTCCTTAACATTTCCTATTTCGAGTACTAATACTATTGTTTTTGAGTTTAATTCAATCTATTTAACTATTCATTCAAATTTAAGTTAATTTTTTTTACATTTTTTCATATAAAAATGATTTATTTCACTTTGATTAAGTGTTACCTTGCACATGCTTGCCTATTTTTTAATAGGTTCTCTCTGCAAGTAATTCTATTTGAGATACGATCGCATATTAAATATGGGTACCTCTAATTTAAGGTGTTTTGCATACGGTTTAAATTAGTTTTATGATAAAAGATCATTCAATCTAAATATAAAATTTCATGATTTTTATCGGTTTTGATTTGAATCGGTTTTCTATTCCCCTTGATTCAATCTATTTTTAACGATACTTGTCGCTTTTGGAGAATAGCTTTGTTTCATTTTGGTGTACTTGTCATTTTCAAGTTTCAATACAACAACAACTTGTTTTGTTGATAATACTCTTACCTATTTATTGTAGTGAGAGATATAATAGAATGAAATAATAAATGGTTAAGAGCATTATAGAAAAAACACAAAGAATTTCATAAAAAATAACAAAATTTATTTGATTTCTTAGTATGTCATAAAAAACGAGCAGTATTTTGAAAAGGATGGTGTATTAGTGCAGCACTATTACAAATTTTGCGCCCTTGTTTGTCGGAACCTATACACACCATTTTGGTCAAAAGATTCAGATTTAAAGTTGGTAAATTAAGTTTAGGCCATACAACGTATACATCTAATAGTCACAAACATAAGCTTAACTAGCTAACAGAACTTACTGTGTCTTTGTGAGACATAATGCAATTTTACAAACTTTGACACATTGGTCATTTCATTTAAGTTATTTTATTGTATTTATATTTTTTTTTCTCAAGTAGGTCATTTAACTCGCATAGGAAAATTTGCCTAATTTGTAAACATGATTTGTTGAGCTTTTGATTGGTTAGAGCTTACTATAAGAGAAAAGGAAGTAACACCACCAATGACATGTTATTTTCTTGTCTTCTTCTGTTAGGTTAAGCTAAGGGTAGTTGGTCCATCAACTGGAACAAGAAATTAAACCTCCTAACCGAAGGCAATGCAAGTCAATGAAGGCAACAAATATTGTAATAATAGTTTTAATCCTAGCTAGTATAGTGTTTGACTTCAATAACTTTAAACATTGGAACTCTTTTTTTTTTAATGATTGACATTTCATTTGTCAACCATTTAACATTATTGGATTATTTGAAATGCTTTAAAATCCACAGCAAGTCTAAACAGATTGAATGTCCATTTTAATATTTGGTTGAACTTGATGAGCTCCTTTTTGCTCCTTTCTTTCTTTCTTTTAATTTGCACTTCTAGAATGTAAACTGATTAATTATTATTATTATAATTTGACTTGCCTACATATTTTCACAATTTTTAAAAACATTTGAATTACAAGATAAAGTAATACCATATGCATTGTCTATTGAAATTAAATTTGTGTATTTGTTTGAACTGGAGTTAAATATGAACTCACATGAATTAGTCTTAATAATACAAATAAACTAATTATATCAGAAAAGGACAGTCAGCACTATATCCTCTTTAATTGCTATGCTATCATGATCACATATTCATCTTCCTTTAATTAATTAGTTGGAGAAGAAAAGCTGAGGTCTAATCCAATGTTCATTCCATTATAAGCAATTGGAGCATACATCCACATATCTTCAGAGCTCAAAAGCTGTTACATCCAAATAAATAAATAAACAATGAATTAATATTTATCTTTTGCATATAAGAAATTGAAAAATGGAAGTTTCTTAAATTGTAACCTTAATTTGAAGCTGCAAAAACTTCACATATTGGACAGCTTCCTCAAGCATAGTACTAATATCCACCTACAATTCACAAACAAAAAAAGTTTGAGAATTTGACCATCTTAACCATTTATTGAGTAATAGTTCAATATTGTTGTCATTAAGAAAGCTACCTTAGTTCCATTTGGGACAAGAGTTTGCAAGATTCTCAACCTTTCATTTATTCTTTCTCTTCTCTTCTGCACAAAACAAGAGGAAAAAACCTATAATGAGAGACATTTAACTAAAAGCAAAGAAAATGTTACCAATACAGTGGTTTAATCGGCATGTACTATTCTTCATCATGATTTTATTAAGTGCATGTTTAGAATTACGGTGAATTTGATGAAATCGCGATGGCAAAATGATTGAAATCTAAATTGTAACATTTACCAAAATCATGTAACATATTGTGTTCAGCATAATTCACTTGAATCCAAATATGCACTAAAGAAATGTCCTTCAAAGGGAACTTACTCTTGCATAAATGCTTTGTGCATCAGTGGCAGGACCACTTCCTGCCTTTGATTTTCTACATGATTTAGGTGCTTCAGGTTCTTTTAGGCTTAGAATTGAAGATGTTCCTCCATTTTGCTCCAGAGAAGGATTAGAGTTAACCTGTGGAAAACAGTTGTTGGAGCCATGCCACGTTAGGCCCTCTTCATTGTTGCTCATACAAGCAGATTTTGGACATTTCCTAACATTCCTCATGTTTTCTGAAACCTACATAATAAAATCATGATTAAAATCTCAAACAATCAACGTAGTAGCTTCTAAACTTGTTGCTTTTTTTGTAGAAAAAATTATTTCTATTTATTTGTCATTTTCAAAGTTTAATTTAACATCAACTATTTTTTGTTATTATACCTCTAGTGAGCTCCTTAATCTTTTTGCAGGGTTTCCCAAGTTTTTGCTTCTGTCCTCTTCTGAAGTCATCATCATTTCATGCTCCCTCTCATCCCACAATTTGTTGTCAGCAAGAACTAAACCTAACCCTTCATGATTAATGAATTCATAGTTTATCTTTTTTGTTAAGTTATGATCCAAATATTGTGGACTAAATTTGGCATCTTCCAAGGAAAAAAACATGGACAAGGAATCAATATTTGTTGCCAAATTACATGAATAGGTTCCACTACTTGAAGGAAAATAAGATGGCATGGCAAAACTGGTGTTTCCATTACAACCAAGGAACTGAGCCATGAAGTCAGCTTCCTGAGCTGTGTACTGTCCACTAAGAGAATCCCATTCTTCAGAAATCAATTGGGCAGATTCCATTTTTTTTAATATCTTTTGATTTGAAACCTGTGAGAAATGTGAGTACTCTTGTTTTGTTTTAATGATATCAAAACATTGGAGCATTACTAGTATATTTATATGCAACAATATTAAGGTAATGCCAAAATGGGATTGGATTCACCTATTGAAAAAGATCCCATTCATAGTTGGCAAGAATTAGGAAAAGACAAAGTATTATGTATAACCCTGAAATTGGGATCACTTATAACTTGAGAACCCATCTCAACCTCTTCAACTATTTCAGAATTTATAAATAGGTTTCTTTACTAAAAATTTGTAATTGAGATCCTGAATTTGTAAGAAAAAAAAAATTTAATTATCATGATCTAAACTTTTTTAAAATGAGTCTCTAAAACTTCAAATAATTTATAGTTAAGCCCCACTTAAACTTTTAAATAATTTTAATTAGGTTTCTAAACTTTTAGATAATTTTATTTGACTCTCTTCATTCATAGACCTAATTACAAATGATTTAAAAGATTCAGGAACCCTATTAACAAATAAAAAAATTAGTTTAAGAACTTAATCACAAATTACTTACAAATATAGGGATTCAAAATTATATATATTTTTAAATTAAAGACCTATTTAGAAATTCCAAAACATTTCCGGTATCTAGAGAGGAATTAAACCAATAATATAACAGTCCTTGAATGAAGCTTAACTATCACAAGTGGGAAATAAGCATAATGATCAACTATTGCTAAATTAGAATGATGTGAGACTTGGCAGTGTCATTAGAAGACTTGAATAGTATGATACTAATATAAGTGGAAATGTGGAATATTTTTTAGACACGGTGGTGGTTATGTGGAACAAAAATGACAAGTTTTGGCATGGTGGTGTTTTATGTCTATCAAACATTCCAACAACTTATTTTATTTGAACTTGACAATGACATTATTGTTGTTGGACAACTGTAGACAAGTATCCAACGAAGCAGTTTGAAACTATCAACTAAGCAAGTTTTGAACCAGATTATTTACCCTAGATTATATGCGTCCAGTTACTTTTATATTGGCTTGTCTTCACTGCCATTTTAACTTTGTTTGGATATCGATCTGTTACTGTGTTAGCATCATGGAGCTTTAAAAACGGGTGAATTGGTATTTAAAATTGGAAAGATGCTAACCATTGTTTTTAGAATATATGATAAGAACTTCATTAATTTCCTAAAAAAAAAGAACTTCATTAATAAAAATTATATATTAAAAATCGTGTTAATTTATTTCTCAAAGTGTTGAACATTAATTCTTCTCGATAAATTCTTGTTATTAATGGACTTCCTTACTGGATGCCCTTATGTTAGCATCACCCTTGTTATAATTATAAATTCTTCATAAACTTCTAATCAACTCATATACTTGAATTAATGACACAGTCCTTTTTTATATTTTCTGAGTTCACTAGAAAATTAATTTACTTCACTTAGCTATACTGAACTTAAATTTACGTATTAATCATTCAATTCACACTTTTCTTCTTGCATGTTTTATTTAGTTTGTATTCACTATTCATCGGAAGAGTACCCTTAGAATAAAAATATATGATCTGGCATTGCATGTAATTGCATATTTTAATTTTTGGGTTATACATATAAATTTATCGTAGCCGGCAAGGGCACGACTTTGGAAGGAATTTTTCTATATATTCATTTTAACAGAATAATATTATGAAACAGCTCGCAATGGTATTTAGTTATCTATTTCTGAACATTATCCTACTAATTATTTTATCACATGGCCTTTAAAAGAAAGGTTTTAATTAAGAATTGAAGTGCAAATAGAGCATATTTTTATGACAATCAATTGTCGATCTGAAATGGAATTACCGGTTTGTAACTTGCAAGAGGTGTGTTTTTTAATAATTTATGTTGCTCCTTTACACGAAACGCGTTAACGGTACTAAATACGAATATATTTCACATTTTTTATTTGTTTTTATTTCACATTTCTTATTTCTTGAGTACAATACTTTTGTTTTCTTTTTTCCCCTTGATAAAAAAAAATACTTTTGTTTTCTCTTTAAAAAAAAATAAAATACTTTTGTTTTCGAGTAAAATTTTATCTATTCATTCAATTTTGTTAGTTAATTGTTTACATTTTCTCAAACAAAAATCATTAACTACACTTTGAGTTAATTTTGGCTTTATAATCTCAAATGGCAGAATTCAAATCTTATCGAAAGTTGTAAAATAGTTATTAATAGGAAAATTCTATGGTGAAGTCAAGAAAATGACTTTTTTAGTAAAGTTAACATTAAAACATTAAAAATGTAATGAGTAACACCCCATTGTTTGTACAATGACATCAAAAGTTCAGTCCTCATAGTATCATCAATTCATCAGATATATAAGACTACACTTAATCTAATTTTATCCTACCTTGTTATAAGTGTAACACCCCACAAAGTATATCACTTAAGACTATCACATAATATCATCAACTCTGTTTGCATGTTAAAGATTTCAACGATAAAATAGTACATGTAAGTCCAAGATGTTGCACGCATTACTAGATGAAATACTTTTTCTTTTTTTTGAAAACTCGGTATCCGATCCAAGAATCGACTAATCCGAGGGGACCAATCCTACCGCCCACTTGCGGGGGCCCCATTTAAAGCCAGAGCAAGCTCTGTATGGACTTAGCCCACCGAAATTGGCACCAGAGGGAATCGAACCTGAGACCTTTGGAGGAGCAAACTCCAAGATCCCA
>Ga0315914_1002979_pt1 | contig 25916 bp, 15 predicted proteins | sample MpolenodulesMG_FD_203920 | JGI IMG/M metagenome (GOLD analysis project Ga0315914, IMG submission 203920) | Medicago polymorpha root nodule microbial communities from Los Angeles, California, United States - elongated nodules | ecosystem: Host-associated > Plants > Roots > Nodule | place: USA... | reverse complement strand
TCTATTATGGTATGATGAATTTGCTTGGGATTATGTAAGAATCCCGATTTTTGTTGGATTATGGTTATGGTATGGATTATGAAATTTGAATGGAATATGTTATGTATGGATTTTTAAAAGTTGAATTTTGCTGGTAATTAAAAGTTGAATTTTTCTTTGTAAAAAAAAAAATTAAAAATTCATGGGTACCCGCGGATATCCGTGGGTATCTAAATACCCGTGGATTACCCGTATAGAGATACCCGCACGGATATGGGGACGGGTACGATATTTATCCAACGGGGCGGGGACGGATATCATACTACCCGTACCCGCGGATACCCATTGACATCCATACTGCTGCATGAATGCATAATTTTTTTAGATAATCAAGTCTTGTTTCATTAAATAAAATCGACTCCAGAAATCATATGACGTTACAACAAAAAAATTAAGATTTATTTCTGTTTTCTCTGAGACAAAAAAAGTATTTACAATATAAATTAGTCATAATTGTTAAATCATCAAGAACATTTAATCTATTATAATAATTATCAATTCTAAAATCATACACTATTGTTTGGTTTTGAAGTAGTAGCATCATAATTGTTAAATCTTTTTCTTTTGCATGAGAATTAACTATATTAGATTAAAATTTTAAAAGAATAAAAAACTAAATACAAACGATGGAGACAAATATCCATCAACCTCTTTTGTTTATCTAAAATAAAATAGAACCAATAGTACATAACCCATGTGAAGTTTGATCTCGCATCATTGTCGTCTTGTTTACCACGTGGCATACATGCAACCCTTAACAATATATACCACCACAAACTTACAAATCATGAAACCACTTAAATTATTCTCCAATTTTAAAAAACTAAAATGACCCAAGTCTTGAACTAATTTGCAAATCAAGCCATTCAAAATATACAAAATTAATTTTTTTCAATATATGATTTGACCAAACACCTCTAATTTATAAACCACACAATCTAAAGGCAAAATTTATTTGGGTAGGACCCTTTTACCACCCAAAAGAAATTCAATCAATGCTTGCATGCCCTTTATCCTTTTATCTAAAATTACAATCTTACAACCACAAAGACCTGAACAATTTACCCAAGTCAAGCCATTGACTATATAAAAAAACCATTTTTCGAAATAAACATTAACCAAACAAAACAACACTAATTTTATAAATAAATCATTATAAAAACCGCTAATTTATAAACCATACAATTCAAAGGTAAAATGTTTATTTGGGTACATGTCTTTTACCACCCAAACAAACAACTCAATCAATGCCCTTTTGTTTTTCCTTTATACTTTTCACTTAACTTACAAATTAAGCCATAATTATAACAGTCTAGTAAAACCTATACTATAAGTATTTAAATTTCTCCCCTCCAACATTATAATAATTTATGATAATAATAACATTATTATATTCAAGATGTAGGGGTTAAATACTTAATAAACAATTACTACAAATCTAGTGACCCAACTCCCTGCAGTCATCATCCCTTGCATTCAGATGTCTGATACATTAGTGATTAGTGATTGTTCTATCAAGATCAAACGATTTATATTTAAGACAAGATGTCCATCAGTGTCCGATCAAAATAAGACGATCACCAATGTTCTCCGACACGTGAATGCGGGGTCTTCTGACTCGAGAGTCCAAATCTAGCACTTATCATTTGAGAATCCCACTAAATTATTAGCAAGATTAAAAGTAACACGAGTCCCTTGTTGTTGAACATTCCCAATAATAGACAAAGAAGAACTCGTCGGAGCAAAAGCAAAGCAGAAAGTTCCGGCAGAATCCACCGGAATCAAGTAATTCTTCGCCGGCAAACTCCAAACCTTATTCTCACCAAAATGAAAAGCCACGGTTGGAACCCTAACACTTTGCAAATTTGACAAATCATAACAAGTATCAAACAATGCAAAATTATCAGCAGCACGTAAATTCTGAGTCATTCTTTTAAACTCGTCGCGAACCGAGTTATAAAGTTGACTCTGTAACCGCGTAATCGCGGTTCCAGAGTCAACAATAATCCCACCACCACCAGAACCACCATCGCCCGCCGGAACAGCAACCATCTGCCCACCAACACTAATCCCCGTGAGCTGAACATAATAAAAAGTATTAACTCTTTGATTCTTTAACATCGGAGCAAGTACTGAATCACCGGGTTGAACCGAGTTAAACTCAAGAGTTGACGATTTTCCCGAGTTACGATCAACTAAACAGTAAGAAAACGATGAGGCTTTGATCTGTGAAGTTAAAGATTGTGACCCACCACCGAGTCCGAGTAAACCAGCTGCACCGACGAATAAACCTTCGTTATCATGGCCGCAACCAATAGCAACACGGTTCACTGACCCGGTGTTTCCAAAAGAGACTGTTTCAGTGCTATATTCTCCTACAGTGAATGAGCCATCACCGTATGAAACTTGGTATTGACATTTACCATCACGACAACCAGAAAGTTCGAGTGATTGACATTGTTCTGCTTCACAGGTCATGGGTTCGTAGGTTGATGAGGAAGTTGGGTCGTATATTGGGTCTGTTTGTTGGTAACATTCTGTGCATGGTTTGCATTGGATCCAGTTAACGTCACTACCTGTGTCAAGAACCATGTAGTAGGGTTTAGGTGGTTGGCCTATTCCTAGTCTGGAGAAATACTCGCCGGAGCCGGCACCGGAACCGGATGAAACTGGTGTAGAGAGATCTTCTTGCTGAAGCTCGGTCTGAACCGGGTGGAGATCGGTTTTCTTGAGGTTGTTAAGAGAAAGTTTGAGTTTTGTAGTGAGTGAGTCGAATCGGGCTGAGTCACGAGTGAGCCTAGCTAACATGAGTTTTGTATAGTCTTTATGGTTTTCATTGAGAAGATTCTCTCTTGGGTGTATGAGAATTGAGAAAGATGAAGAGTTTGAAACAATGGGTTTTTCGTTTAGGGTTTCTTCAAGAAGATTATTGTTATTAGGGTTAAAGTTAAGGACTTGTTTGGTTTTGTGAATTGAGGAAGAGACATCAAGAAGGGAGGTGTGTGAAGTAATGATCCTAGATGAGGAAGTTGGAGATGGAAGAAGAGAGATTGTTGTAATGAGAAGTGATAAGTTGAAGAGTAGAAGTGCTTTTTTGGAAGCCATTTTTTGGTTATGGGGAAAGTAAAGTGAGTGAGGGAGTGTGGAGTTGAGTGCTTGATTTATTGGTTTGAAAAATAGAGAGAGAAAGTGATTGGATCTGTTGATTTGTTGGTTGGTAGATGAAGGTGTTAAAGTGAGGAAAAAGGAGTTTGGTAAATAGTGGTAATGTAGCTAATTTAGGAATGGTAAAAAGTAGAGCACTAGTTTAATGCTTTGTGAAAAAATAGAAGATTAATTGATTGGTAATTTTGTTTTTATCTGCATGCTTAAAAAAGAGGGATTTATTCGTAGATGCTCAGAAACGTAGATGAAATATAAATGGATTTTATAGTTTTGAACATTAATTTTTGCTTTGGTAGTTTAGGTCGAGAAAGTACAAGTACAAGGAGAATGTAAAATATAGTACAATTTGCCTTGTATATTATGTACAATTTATTTACTCTAATTTTTTGTTGTTTCTTTTTATCTCCTGTTTTCTCTTCAAAGAAGATTATTCAATTTTAAGAGTTTAAAAATATGCATTATCACTATAAATTGATTTTAAGAAGATTATTTCAACTTTTAAATTAATTTTAAAAGTGATACATAACAGCCCACAATTATAATTGAATTTTAAAATTGCTTATATGTGTTATAAGTTTATTGGTCATTAGTTTTTTTTTTTTTTATACAACGTATATTTTACCAAACAATTAGCAAAAATCTCAAAAGAAGCTAAAATACAAATTCAAGAGGTTAATCAATGAAATAATTGAAAGCACTCTCATAAATTGTGTGAAATTAATCCTTTGAACTTTGCGAAACTCAAACAATTCCAAACTTTTGCTAAGAATTTTAACCTGTTGCATACTCAAATTCGAATTTAAACTCAGGACATTGATTAAATTAAAAGTGATTTATGTCATTTCATTTAAGCACTATTGAATATAAATAGTATTAAATTTTTACTTTTTAATCGAATATCTTCTGCGTACAATTACATATACTGATGTGTGACTTTGTTTCGTTAAAGAATAAATTACAATTTCACAAGAAGCCTTTTTTTTTTGTTTCATTCACAGGAAAGTCTTTGCTTGTGAAATTTGTTTTATTAATAATTCAGTATATTCACTCCTTAGAAAAGTAATATACATTCACATCTATCTCAATGCAATTCACTTTTTGTTTTGGTAGATAACTGCAATTCACTTTATTTGTCCATTTAAAATTTCCCAATTTTAGATTTGTCTATATAACAGCATGATATTTTATTATCGTACACAATAGGATTATTTGTTACATCATTGGAAAATGTCATTGTCCAATTCACATGCTATCAAACTGAAGTTGTTAAAGTTTGTTGCGTAATAAATTATTTTATTAATCTCCCACTATTTTTATGCTTTTACCTTAGGGGAAGATCGTTTAAAATTTGCTCTCAAGAAATGCTTGATGAGGAAAGTGAAATTTGACTGCTATGAGTTAAAAGCTTGTATTGATAGCAACATTTATTTATGTTTTGAGGGGAAGGTAGCAACATTTTTATCACTCTTTCTCGTTACTATAACTTATAACTTATTAGTAATAATTATTTTTCCCTGAAAAAAAAATATTTTAGTTCCTGAATGCGTATTGATTAGTTACGATAGTTCCTCAATGTATCGAAATTTTAAAATAATCTTTAACTGTGCACTTCATTAATCAAAATAGTGTGTGACATTAAAATATTTCGTTAATATTATCATATTAATAATTCAATATACTTACCTATTGTCATTTCAATTCCTATATAAAAAGAGTTATTGTGAGTATTGAGTGATTATTTGAGCGTCATAGACTATTTTGACTAACAAAGTGCACAATCAATGACTATTTTGGAATCTTGATACACTGGGAGACTATTGTAACTACTCGTTACACGTTCAAGGATGAAAATGACTATTACCCCATAACTTAATTATAGTACTTGACTACCTCAAGGTTGGTTTGTGCCAAAAGTTTAGAAATTAGGAGTATGCTCTTTAAATTTTAAGTTTGAATCATTCCTATGTTAACAATTTTTGTCTGTTAGTTCATATGAAATTTTGTTCTATCTTCAAGTAGACTCGCTACTAGAAGATAGTATGCTCTTCTTTCTTGTTACTATAACTTAATTAAAGTACTTGAGAACCTCGAGGTTGGTTTGTGGTGAGAGTTTGGAAATTAGGAGTACGCTTTTCTTTAAATTTTAGGTTCGAATATTCGGATGTTAACAATTTTTATGTGTGTAGTTTATACGAAATTTGGTTCTATCTTTAATTGATTTCTCTATTTGTAGTAGATAGTGAGATTGATCCTCTGAAATAGTCAGTCTTTATGCTGATTAACGAATCTTAATTAATCGACCTTTATGCTGAAATAAATTATACTACTTCAAAAAAACAAAGAAACTTGATATTATACAAGTAAGAAAGAAGGACGCAAAGTAATTTTAATTTGAAACTCAAATGAGTAGGCCACGGTGAATTTTCTTATGTGACAGTTAGATGTGCATAGAGCAGTGGTAGCTCTTATGATCATAATATTTTGGACCTTGGTTGGTGGTGGCTTTTATGTAAAAGTTATTAGGTACTTGGAGTACTATGTTTAGTTTCATCTTAATGTTAAGTATATTTTTAAGATAACATGAGATTTATTATTAATAAATTATTTAAGTGGTAAGAGATTTTTACGTATTTAATAATAGACAATGAGAGTGATAATTTACTCAGTTGGAAAAGAAGGACCACGAGGTTAAAAGTAGGTAGGTTCGAAAATAGAAGAGAGGTTAAATTAGGTTACTCCTTAGAGCAATCCCACACAAATATATACATATGAAAGCATCATACTGGATTATATACATATGAAAGCATCATATTGGATTGGATCACAGCTCAACTCACATTTATTTTATCTTAGTTAAATGCAAAAGTTTACTTTGTCATGTTTTGTTTTGTTTTTTTAAACCGAATATCCTCCACGTGTAATTGCAGAGACTAATTCCTTGAGCATTGTGGAATTCAAATAGCTGATAAGCTCTTCCTAAGAGTTTTAACGTTGATGCATGTCTAAGACTAAATTTGAACGCAAAACCTTGATTAAGTTAAAAGAAACCTGTGACATCTCATCTAAACGTCCTCATCAAGTTTTGTATATTATTCAGATAAATACAACCACAAAATGCTATTTACATATTCAGATATTATGGTAGATAGAATACACTGTTCTGTTGCCATGGCAAAGTATCATCTTAAAATTATGAGAGTAAAGACGAAAATTGATTTCTATCTTTAAATATTTATTGACATAATTTACCCAAAAATTAAAAGAAAAATATAGACCATGCCTTTGGTCTTACAATTTATTTTTCAATAAAAACTTTGGTTTTACGTACAATTGAGGATATTGTTTGGGCTGCATATCATTTTATTTATGAATGATGGCTGCATTGTACTCCCTCCGTCCCAAATTGTATGACGTTTTGATCATTTCATACGTATTAAGAAATATAATTAATTTTGTGTGGGAAAGAGATATTATGAGTTGTTTTACAAAATTGTCCTTAATAAATTATATGAGAAAGATAAATGAATGACTTGGAAGGATAGAAAGTAATAAATAATTAAGGATGAGTTTTGTTAGAAGCCACCTATGAAGGTGTCTTTTAGCAACCCACGCCTTAAGGTGTGATTTCCACTTTTTAGTTATAACTTTGCTAAAAGACACCTTCATAAAAATTAGTTGGTGTCTTTTACCAAATGCTCATAGAATAACTTGCTAAAAGACATCTTCATAGAATGTGTCTTCTAGCAAAACCCATTAAAGATATAATAGGAAAAGTAACATTAATGATTCATTGGTATTGTAAAGCGACATACAATTTGGGACAATTTTTTTCTTCAAAACGACATACAATTTGGGATGAAGGGAATATGTCATAAAGATCATATTTAATGTCACGCAACCACCATTGGTCCAAGTCTATTTCTAGAAAAACTAAACACCCAATTTTCGATATAGATATTAAGTCATTTAGATAAGTTTTTTTGTCAGCAAAAGGTTAAGTTAGATATTAAGTCATTTAGATAAGTTTTTTTTTTTTGTCAGAAAAAGGTAAAGTTAACTCGTTTCATTTATAAATCAATGAATGTAATAGTTACTCTCTCCGGTCTTAAATATAAGAGAATAATCTTTTTTTAAGTTCATTGGATAATCAATGTATTTGGACTACAATGTAAACTAAATACATCATTTGTTCAATGAACCTACAAAATAAATCTTCTCTTATATTTAAGACCAAAGGGAGTACAATATTGAAAATATGGGGCATACAATGAGAAAAAAATGCTCTAGCTATACTATGAGACGGGTAATACTTCGGTATTTTTAGCTTTGGTGTCTTTGAGTGTCTTTAGTTCATTTTAGAGGAGAGAGAATGATGGATGAATAATTAAAATAAATTATTTAGATGAGAGAGAATGAATGGTTAAGAGAGAGATCGTAACAAAGGCATCAGAGGCACCAAATTCAGAGACACCCAAGTGCAACCCACTATGAACAACCATATTTAGTTGCTTTAAATTTTTAAATATGACACGACAATGTCGGGTCTACTAACTAAGAGACCTCTACATTGACAAATAAGGTCACCAAATTCATTAAGAAGAATGTTGGTGGTGGCAGGAGCATCATATAGAGATAGAGATTTGCAATTTGCTTCCAACAAAACAACACGCATTTTGTTTGATATGGTCACTTTGATATATTCCAGCAAGCCTATGGTTCAGCTTCATGAACGGTGGTGGTGGAGTAGAAATAATTTGATTTGCTAAGCATAAATATCCCCCCATGTCTCCAAAACACATACCATACTCATGATAAAATTAATGTTAAAAGAGGCTATGACCATGTTACATTTGATCATGTCCACGGGTGGTTTGTTTCAGTTAGTATGAGAAGCGTCTACGCCGTGTGCTGATAACCTCAATATATCTATATATATTCGAACTATTTTTAGAAAACACAAACTACTATTCTACTTTATTTAATGGAGAAGCTACTCCTTTTAATATATAAGAAAATCACCATTTAAAAAAAATTCTTGGTGTTCGTCACTTGTTGAGAACCGTTACCTACCTTGAGTTACTCTCAATCTATTCCTTCTTATATCACGAGTATTTTCCTTATTCCTAGTTCTATTGTTGATGATATAGAGAGGATGTTTAATGCTTTTTGGTGGGGTGGGGGGAACCGTAACAAAGGTATTCATTGGATGGTGTTGGAGAGACTTGCTTCTTCCCAAATTGAAATGAGGGATGTGATTTCTTGATTTAAAACGTTTAACCAAGCCAACCCTTGACAAGCAAGGGTGGAATATCATGTGCAAACTGGAAGGTGGTTGGTACTTGGTAGATAAATTTCATGTTTTCTTGACTCTAAACTTGGCTATAGTCCTACATATATTGGAGTTGTGTGTCGAGAGCACAAGTTCCTCCTAAAGTGCACAATTTAATTTGGAGAATTTATAGAAGGTGCTATGTCCCATATCCATTAAATTGTGCGCTATGAGAAGGTCATGTTAAGTCCGATTGGCATAACATGTTTCAATTTTTTTAATATCTTAGTCCCCAAAAAATTGATGGAACTATCGGATGTGTATTTATGAGGCCTTAGATATGTTAGGGGGTCTAAAAAGAAACGTTTATGGTTCCTCCCGAACATATTTGGTGGCTGCAATTGATGATGAGTCTTGCGAGATTCACAAGGGTGATAGACTGACGGTCATTTAGTGCCAAACAAACCATAGGTGGTAGTACATGGTGTATTGTGGAGGAGGAATACATGTTCCTAATGAGGTATAGGATGAGAAAAAAAAATCAACAGGTTCCATGGTTTATGCTATCCAGATTGCTACAGTGAATCTACTTGTGCTATGTACCATTAACTCCCAACATTTACAATTGCAAATTTGTAGGAGTACCGTAGCCATTTGCCAAGTAGATAATGTACTAGATTTATCTAAGAGGGTGCTGTTAAATAATTGGTTCATGCTAACGAGTATAATTGAGAATATATTTTTTTTACGGGTTTTTTTTCTACATTATCACTTGATGAATTGGATGCAATTTACTTATATAAAAGAAAAATTCTATTTTCTTCATATTTATTCTTACAATCAATTATCTTTTTAATTTCAAGAACATCAAATTTTTTTATCTCATTCATTCAACGTGCAATTTTTCTTCCTTCTTCGTTTCATAATTGAATCCTACTTGTCATTAAAGGTAAATTGCCCCAAATTCATCAAGAGGTAATGTATGTCTCATCGATATGTTTTTTTTCCTTACAATCATTTACCATTTTCATCTCAAGAAGATCAAACTTCTTCATCTCCTTCATTCAACATGCGATCTTCGTCTTCTTCGTTCCGTAATCGAATTATATTTGTCATTAGGAGTAAATTACCCCCAATTCATCAAAGGGTAATGTAGACCTCACCCTTTTTTACACTTTGAAAACTTTGACTACACAAGTTCTAAGATAATACCCTAGAACATTTGTTATCGTTTTCCTAAATAATTATACCCTAATTTTGTTTGAACAAATTCCAAAAATCACAAAAATAAGTGATAATTTATTTAATTTTATTATTTTCCACCATTATTAATCTCGTCCAAAAAATCTAAAAAAAATGGAACTTAAAACGAGATTTGTTTTGTCAAGAATGATTTGAAGCATAGACCAAAACATTCTCCAAAACGTTTTGATCGTACTACACAAGAAATGAGGTGACATCATCAAAACTATCTAAGATGACATCATATGACAGCTTGCATCTACTAGCTGACACTCCAGAACGTTTTGGATATTTCAGCACAAAAAAAAAATAAATCAAAAAGAGCCTATGTCACTTTGAAAAATGTAACGCCCCATATTTTTGATATTTTTTTGAAAATTGTATCCATTACATCTACTAACAATGACGAGTCAGTCACAGTTGATCGAAAACTGTTATTTTGATCGTTTTTCTTTCAATTTGGGTAGTTCCATCACTTTTTTTTTTATTGGATTATCGTATTTAAAAAAAAATCACATATTTCAATGCTAAAAAAAATCACATGTTTCAATGCTAAAATAGTAGGGAGTGTTGGTCACGGTCTGAAAACATGTACATGAAGGTGTGACTTTTGCTATGTTGAATGCTGTGAGTTGGGTGCAGGAAATTCACATAATCTTGTTAACGATATCCATGAAAGAACCTTAAGGTATATTGAGTTTAATGTTTTTGTTAACAATATTAGATGTATCTTAGTTTTAAATTGTAATTTTGAGGTTAAGTTTTTCATAAACAAACAAATATGGCAGGTCATATTTTAGCTGGAGTTGTCATTTCTTATGCTAGTTTATGATTATGTTTCTACTTGTAGTTACTTTGAATCGTCCATCTCTCCGGTTATTTTTTCTCTATCTTTCTCTTAACATAATTTTCTAACGCATCTAAAACACAATAAAATCACCTAATATAAAGATAGAGAACTCATTCCCCTTTTTTTTGTTTGTCGTGATAGATATTTCATTAAGCAATCATATCAACTGGAACATATGAAACAATACGATGAGGACAATCCTCAATCTAAATTGTGTTTATAGAAGATAAATCAAACTTAAATAGGTTGATGATTAAAAATATAAAGCAATCCTCAATACAATGAGGATTCTCCCATTCCCATTAAAAATTTCACCATTCCCGCAATACTAGGAGCACCTTTTGCTTTACAAGGATGACCCATAATCATAAAAGATTTAATTGTTGGTGTAACTTGCATATTTTATGTTGTTTCAAGTCAAGCATTCTTGCATAATCAATTGGGAAATGATATGTATCCCGAAAGCTTTTATGCCGACAAATTCACGACCGTGTAAATTTTGCATGTCATCAATTCCTTTCCTTTTTTTTAGCGCCTGTATTCCAAACAAATAGACAATGCAACGGTTGAAAGGATTTTGGGATGCGTTCCGGAAGATTTTCTTCCCTTGAAATAGCAGCGCTCTAATCAATTTAAGAGACATTGTCTTTGTTTCCTTATGATTAATTAAATGCCTTAAAAACTAGAAAAAATTGAATTCAATATACAAATTCCAACAAAAAAATTCTACATTTGACACATTAACTTGTGCCTTAAGGGTACAAGTTACATTTCCCTAAAAACTATGTTAATCGCTTTCTGTTATTAGATTTTATATTCAACAATATGTATGGTCATAAGCATTGATAGAATACAGTTATTAGTCTTGTTGGTTAAAGAAGTCACACAGCATATTAAACATATATAATAATGCTTATAAGTGATGTGAAAGTTGAATTTGGTTGATCATGTTACAGATTTTGGTTAATTTAGTTGACTAGATAATGAATTCAATAAATTGTCAAAATTATAGTTAATTCAAGTGCATGAATAATCACAATTTTACAATTTTCAACGTGATCTAAATTAGAGAAATTATTTATGAACAACTAAAATGGACAATCGGCAACATATATTCATATGATCAGGATACAATTTGACGTTTTAAAATATTTTTTATTGATCTCGGTGTGCATGCACATCATTTGTAGAGGTAATGCTATATGGTGTAGTGCATGGTCCTTCATCAGCCTCCTTTTCAGGCGACTTAGGTTATTGCTGACAATTTTAAGGGTGTCTCTATCTCGTGGTTTACTCGTAAACAATGTTAATCGAGTAGTCACATGACCTAAATCTATTGATATCAAGCTCAAAATGAATTAAACGGGCTCCAACTAAATCAATCCAATTGATTTAAACCTTTGGGATTATATTCTTTAGGAAATTTCTCAATCACCTCTTATATGTTTGTGATACTACCGGAAGCGTACTTCCAATAAAAAGTCGTATTTTAGGGGTCGGATTGAGAAATCTTCCAAGTTTTAACTACTAATGCTTAATTTGATCAATTTGCAAACACTCCTCTAATTAGGGCAGTACCAAATTCCAACAAGTCTTGATAGTCTTTAATTTGCAAACTTGAACGTGTACAATATTGCTCATATATAAGTTTTTCTTTTTGAGAGCTTCATATATATCTGTTATAACTTCAATTTGGTATTATATATGGCATCAGCATCTAAAGTTTAAATTCATTCCCTACTGGCATATTATCTTATGCCATTAATTAACCCTTTTAGGGCTATGTATTTTTTATAACCAATTGGTGTTTCATTGACCGTGAAGTCAGCTTGTGCATAACCATTCATCTTGTTATAATCCAACATATCAAAAAAGGTTATGTATGTTCTGGTTCTTGTGGATATACAATCTATGAAGCATAGATACAGACACGGACACGACACAGACACGGACACGTCGGCACCGTTAATAATTTGAGAAAACCACATAATTCAGTGTAAGTATATATATGTACTGTTGTCAGACACGACACATGTCGGACATCAAAACACGCCTAATCCGAAGAGTGTCCGTACTTCATAGTCTACGATCCTTGTTTCATTAAAAAACAATATTGTGATAGTAAATAAGATATTAAACCTAAATAGTACTACGATTGGTAGAAATTTAAGTATGTTCTCAATAAATACTAACTAGCACTATACATATACCGTTCAATGTCTTGTCACAAATTTTGTATACAAACTATCTTTAATGATTGAGAAGGAGGACACCATGGAAAATGTGTATAATATACACCTAGCACCCTATAGTTTTACTATATATTCATCACCACAGTCAATCAATCAGAACCTTTTGAATGAAGATGGAACAACTCATTATAAATTCGATTTATCGAAATTAAAATATGAATCGTTTGATCTTCATCTGACATTCCAATTTACCGACTGTGGTGAATGCGAGGTATTGTAATTGAGACAACTAAATTTTGGATGGTCACAACACTCAACAACCACCATCAGCTGGCTCAATTGAACTTAAAAGACCATTTCCTCTCAATTGCATGCAATGGTCTTCAGCATCAACTTGAGCACAAATAATGACCACTGCTAATCCATTAATATGTGCTTCTTGCATGACGTTAACTGCAATATCAACTGTCATTCCAGGTATCACTTTCATCAACACTTGCACAACATATTCTCTTTTGTTATAGTTGTCATTGTGTAGCATTACTCTGTATGGTGGTGAGGTTTTTTTTGATTTCCTAGTAACAAAAACAATAAACATGTTATCGAAGGTTTTGAACCATGACGCATCGATACAGACATGAACATCCTATACGCCATTCGCTTGAAAAATAGAAATATGTATATAATCACAAGTGTTAATATCATGTCAGGCACCGGAACATGCCTTCTAGTACTAAGAAAATCGCTATTAGACAACCAATTTAGCGACCATATTTTTGATCAGTTTGTAAATGATTTTTGACTAATTAAGAGACCGACTTTTGAAATATCGTTAAACCACTTTAACGATCGATTTGACGACCGATTTGATATTTTCGATCTCTAAATTGGTCACTATATATGACATGACATTGTTTTTTGTAGATACATAGGTTTTGAGTTTTGACTACTCATTTTGCCTTTCAATTAATGTGATTATGTGATATAATGAGACAGGGAAATACAAAGAAAATGGACTAGACATGCAGAAAGATAGACAAGAATGAGCTTCCACAAAATGATTTTCTTAACTTCATCATAGTACACTTCTTTACAAAGACACAAGAAGTGAAAGAAATCATTCATTCATTCATATATCTACTTTTCTTTTGACAATTTGATAATGATGCCTTAGTTTATCTAAGAAATGAAAAAAATATTGTGGACCTATAATTAAATGTTAGTAATTGTGAAAGCAAAAAGACTGATTTCCAACATTGTTATCACTTATCAGCGTGACATTTAAATTAAACTACATATGGAGGGTGGAATCATTAACAATTGAAATGACTAGTGACCATATCTATTATAGCAGACAAGGAAACTTGAATATAAAGATCAGCATGTTTTTCAATCTACTTTAATTAGTTCTATTGCCTTCACATGTTTAGTTCAGTTGGAGGAATATTATGTAATGTGAACTATATAGTTCATGTTATCAATATAAGTCCATAAAAAAAATTACTAGTGTCTATCAGCTTGAATTTTAAATTTGAAGCTGTTTTTTTTTGCGCGAAGTATCTATCAGTTTGTCGATGATTAATATCTATCTACGAATTTAATGAACCTTCTTTCTATTCACAAGACTCGAACCCAAAACCTCAAAGATTTTCTGAGTCAAATTTTACTTGGATCAATGTACGTATTGTTGTCATGTTGGTAATCTGAGGTGGTTTAAAGTAACGTATACGACCCGTATCTTTCAACTCCTAATGTTATTATTAGAAATTATACTTGACATCAAAATTTTGATAAGAAATATGGTATCATTTGGTTTTTATGCATACTTTTGAAACAAGTGTAAGCTCCATAAGATAAAAAGTAAGAGAAAAATAAAAATAAATATATAAAATATCATATAAAATGTTGTATTTTTAATATTCAAATAACATAACTTTTTTCAGTATTACCTTAAGTCAAATTCAGATTCTCGGCCGGGTGTTGTTTTCTCTATGGTTGGAGGTTTCTCCAACAAACCACCACCTTTTCCACTGGCTACCATTGTCATTACAATACCCCTATCTTTGCTATACTTGAAACCAAAATATTTATCCCCTGCAATACAAATTTCATATATTTGAACCATTTTAATGTTCCATGTATAAATAAATTTTTAAAATCTACTAAAATTATAGCTGAAATATCTCAACTAGTACAAATTTTCTATCCCTCTAATTTTTTGGAAAAATATCATGCATATAAACAACAATAGTTCTACCATTCTAACATAATTTCATCACTATCTTTTCATACTGAGTTAGACTAAAATAGTTAATGAATTTCAGTTAATATTGAACAATTCGAAGATTCTGAGTTTAAATTATGGCTGAAATTTAAAAGTTTTACATTGTATGAGATGTAACATATAAATATATTTATAAGTAGGGATAGTTCTCGATCTATAAATTAGTTCGCAAGGTTGATTTAGCTTCAATCAAAATTCTAAAGTTAAACAATTCTTAAAAAGAATTAATTAACTTTCGTCTGAACTATGAATTATGACAACCTTTTCTTGACAATAAAAAAAACTAGGGATGCTCATGAATTTAACAAAGAAAAACATATAATATGTTTGAATTCAAGAAAGTGAAAACAAGCAATACAAATAGAGAGTGGATGTGTTATAATTACCAGGAGTGGATGCATTGAGTAGTTGGTTAGGTGAAATTAGAGCAAGTGGAGTAGCACTGCGTAATGAAGCTTTCATGGCTTTGAGTCTCTCTATGTGTGGTATGGTGGCACCTTGAAATAATAATGGCAAGGTGTGGCACCTAGTTCTATACTTTGGGAGTGAAATAATGTAATGTTGTCTTGTCGTTTTACTATGTTGATTTTTTTGGGGGTGACATAATGTAAGGTGTAAATTGAATTTGAGTTTACAAGTCAATAAGGTGACACGTTATGCACTTCAGAAATATTTGTGGTAAAGATAAGGTGCATTTGGATTTGCAAAATTTAAAGGAAAGAAAAAATTCTAACCAAAGATTTTTAGAATCTATTTCTTTCATTTTTAGTTTATTGTCAACTTACGGGAGGTCTTACTAATCCTACCAGGTGCATTTCTTATTATTTTTTCAAACATAATCCTAATTAATGCTTCTAATTTGTCTTTTAAAAATAAAAGATTAATATAAAATATATCTATTTTTTTGAGGGAATAAAATACATCTATATACATCTGGTTCTTGGTACATGGAATATGATTACCTTAAATGAAAGAAATTTATGAGAAACACACACTAGAATATCGAAGATAATTTAATAATAATCATTGACAAAACATACGCATTAAACTATTTTCATTTTGACAAGCTCAACCATACACATTAGAATATTTATAGCTAGCAACACACTTAATCATATCTTTTATTAAAATAAAAAAAAAAAACACACTCTATCACATACTTTTTAACGCATTTTCTTTTATTAGTTAAAATTTATTTTGGTATGTTTTAAGTAGCTTGGGATAAAAGTTATTTGTTAGCCTCTCTTGAGTTAGATTCGATGGTGGTTACTCTAATTAACAAAAGATGCATGCCTTTTATCTTAGTGCTTCTATTTTCGCCCTCATTAATCGCATTAGGATGGGAGAGTGGCAGGTGGCATTTTTATACATTTTTAGGCATGTAAATTAGGTTTTTCATTGAATTACGAGCTACAAACTATATACCTATGAGTTCTCATGTTCTTCATGATTCTCAACATGAATGTGTTAAACTTTTATTCTGGATATTACCAATATTTACGTTAATCGTCGTGTTTATATGTAATTTGGTATAAAGGTTTCCTTTTAGTAAAATAAAAAATAACTATTACTTTTTCCACCCATGCGTTTTTCACACGCCTTACTTTTTCCACTCTATATAGGGTAAGATTTGTTTTCTATCCCATTCTAAGAAGAAGGGAAATGGGGTAAAGCTAAATCTGGTGGGAGAATGAGACTTTGATGAGCAACCTTACTCCCAAACAGAGGGTGTCAATTTGCAGAAGAAAATAAAAGGAGAGAATGTGAGATGAAATGATAATTTGTGAAGGATTTATGGGTATTTACAGGGAAGAATTTGTGAAGGATGGTGCATAGTGTAATTGTCCATTAATTAGGGTAAAAAACGTTGTCAAATTGGTCTCAATAGTCAAGGGACAAAAAAACGTGTTGAATGAGTCAGTCTTCTTAACCAAACCACCGTCCACACTCTGAATGGGTTCAATTTATATAATAAAAACAAATAGTATTTTGAAAAAAAAAATTAGGATGCGTGCTCACTTGATAAGGGATAATGCATATTTATGCAGGGACTGAGGTTCAAACCCCAGACACCTCACTTATTCACCTTTAAAGTGAATTTCTCTAGTCATTAGGCTACTTGACCAAAAAAAAAAAAACCTGCACATCAAAAGCCGCCACGAACTTAACTCAAGTTCTGGAATAGAATAGAAGACTGAATTTATGTTTCTTCATTAAGTTGTTGGACTTTGATTTTTTATTTTTTTTACTCACAACAGAGTAGTCGATTTATGTATGGTTTGGAGGACTTCTTAGGAGAGGTTGAATTTTAAAAGAGTCATGCTAACACGCGTCATAAGAACGTATTTTAAGATGTTAAAAGTAGAACTTTTACAATGAAAAACAATTTTTAAATGTCCAAAAAATGGAATGCATGATTTTTAAGATTGAATTCTCATACTGAGTTCCTTAACACGCGTTATAAGAAAATTTAAAAAACATTTCTCTTAAGGCACATTATCATTTTCATTAAAAAAAATAAAAAAACATCGTGATAAATGATCATATAATAGTTCAATCACATTTTTTTTAATGACAAATGTTAACATATTAATTTTTTATTTTTTTTAAGTAAAATGTTAGCATGTCAATTGTTATATTACTTTTCTCCTTCCCATGACTAAACTTTTTTAACCCTTAGCTCAAAAAAGTTGAGCTACCCACCACCACCACCCCCTAATGACAAACTTAATCGATTTTTTTTTGTTTAATAATTTCTGTAAAGTAAGAAAAAAAGCCACCTCTTATAAATCCCTTATCCAAACATACCTTAAAGTTATAAATATCATACTCATATTAACCTCAAGTTCAAAAAACATGATCTTTAAGACGATAAGAAGAGACGACCAAAGTGGACATTATGAAGTTGATGCGACAATTGACACTGGTTGATGTCGGTTCTTTACCAATGAAAGGTAACACACTTGTAGATACACTCCTACACTTAAGTCAATAATCTCAATACAATTTGAGGCTTTTCTCGAAATGGCAACATGTGCCTAGGTTTGCAGCGGGTTGCTCTATTTATAGATTTTTAGCTGACTGTATTAGTATGGACGTCTTGACCGTTAGACCGTTATGGTGTGAGGGTGGAGTGATTGTGTGACTACTTAAAGGACTCAAATTTTCCCTGAGCACCTCATTTGATACTTCACAACTCTTTGCCAATACAAGTGATTCAAATTTCATTTGGATGCCTTATTAAACTTTTACTTTGTGGATGAACTTGATATCTGAGGATCCGACCTTAGCCTAATCCGAAACAAAACCTATGTACTTAAAGGTGACCCGCATACCCTAATTTTTTTCCCAAAAAAAGTAATATATTTTTCAAGAAAATAATTACTTTTTAAAATAAGTTTTTATTGATAAAACTTTTTATACAAAATGACGTTAAAACATTTATTTTTTTCAAGGAGACCTTAAAACATTATGAGTTAATGACCTTAATGATAAAACATTTTTTCAGAAACCTCAGAACATTTGTTTTGGTAATGTCCTTTTGCAATATCTTTGTGGAATTGGTTATATTCTGTAATTAATCAAAACATATATTTGACCTAAGTTCTTTCAATATTTGATACATGCAACAAAGGATGGAGCCCTCATTGCACGATTGTGATTACTTCTGCTATTATCTTCATCTTCAATTCCATTTTAGGTCTCCCTTATTATAGGTTTTCTTGATCTCTTGCGAGGGTCAGGTTTGGTCCCCCTTCCTTTTTTGTGTTTCACTTTTCTTTAATATACTTATGGTGTGTTCCCAACATGCACGTCACTTCATAAAAAAAATTGAGTTAAAAAAATTGTGCTTTGAAGCCCCTAACCTGAGTCCACACAATAAAATTGATCGGGCAATTTTTTATTTTTTCTGAGAAGAAAGATCATAATTGAAAAACTTAGCAAGAGACTTTATTTATAGGTGATAATTAAGAGCCTATTTTGATGTATTCTATCAATTTGAATGAATGAATATCATTTATTTTTGTCAAAAAATTAAGAGCCTATTTTACTGAGAGAGATTACTAGGTTGTAAGTAACTCTTATCCTCAAAGAACTCGTTCAGAATTTGACATAAAAAGGTGAGAAATAGGAATTTAAACTCTAATTATACTAGACCTTAGGGATGGCCAAGTGGGTCAGCCTACCCCTGTCTAAACTCGCTTAAAACGGAACAAGACGAGTCGAGTAAAATTAGGCGACAGAGTCCAAAATACACTCCGTTTAGAGAGGAAAAAACAACTTTTTTTAATACTTTTTTTTACAACTTAATTGTTACAAAAAAAACTATGTAGCTTTTATCATAAAAAAATATAAAAGAATAGGCATATAATAAATTTGTGGTAAAAACAAAATAATTAATAAATTGTCGAACTCAACGTCATATTTAATAGCAAAATAAGGAAAAGATGTCACCATAAAACAAATCCACAACATAAAAAAAAAATCATAAAATAAATCCAACAACCAAAATAAATTCAAAAGGATAAAATAAGTAAAAAAATGAGTTAAGCAGATCATCCTGGCCCGACTCGCGCCCACCCTGTTTTTTCAACGAATTAAACGGGATGAATCAACTATAGGAAGCAAGTTCAAAACTTCGATTCAACCCGTCAAAAATAACGGACTAAACAGACCGGTCCGACGGATTAGGACATGTAACAACGTAACCAAATCCTCAATGAAAAATCCTTAAAAAAAAAAAAAAGCCTAAATGAAAAACGTTATTTTAATGCTAAAAAATATTTTTGACACAATTTTAATGCTAAAGTTATTCGTCAAACATATGATAAATGTTTCAATAGGTAGAGCAAAGCAAAAAGTTCAACATACCAACTAACACCACTTCATTCACTACACACAATTTTCTTTAAGATTTGACTCCGTCCAATCTATACATACTTTGTTGAATCTTCAATTCTTCATAAATCAACTAATAACACAACTACAAAATAATTAATTTCAATTTAAAATTAATCAAAATCAACTCTTTTGGTCAATATCATAAATCATTGTTGCCTAAATTAGAAAAAGCACTTATTTATTAGGAAAAAAAAAACGCACTTAATTTTACCAACTTTCTTCCATTATACAATGCCTCTTCTTTCAAGCAAGAGGCAATTACCTAACCCACGTGTAATTCACTAAACATCTTATCCAATCTCAACCGTCCATTATATTCTGAATCTACACTAATCAACGGTCTAGATTTTCCTCAAAATCACTTAGACAAATATAGCATCACCACATAAATAGCTGGGTCCCACACCTTACGTGTAAATCTAATCCATTTCAATTCAAATAACCGTAGCTAAAACTCAAAAACTGTAGCTAAAACTCAAAAACCGTATCTAAAAACCAATTCATAGAATTTTGACTAATTAGATTCCTCCACGTGGCTTCCGACATAAACCACCGACTTCGTCCTCGTCAAACATTATTTTTTGTCTGTTTTTTCTATTATTAATTCAAACAAAAACAACAAAAAATGTTTTTTTTTAAACACAAATCTCTTCATAAACCTTCATTTTCACTTTGATTCTGATTCTGGGTATTGAAAATTTTGTTATTTTTCTGCATATTCTTGAATTTGTTATTGGAAAGTTTTGATTTTTGAAGAGAGATTTTGAGAAAGAAGGAAGAGAAAAAATAAGCTTATGATGCAACGTTTGGTTGATCATGCCATTGGTGTCTCTAAAGAGTAAGGGTATTTGATTTTTTTCTATATGATGGTAGCTGATGAATGCTTTTGGTTTTTGAGGAAATGGTTAATGATGATGTTTTTGTTGTGTTGTGTTGGAATTGTTATTGTTTGATCATGTTTTTTTAATGAAGTTTATTGTGTAATTAGATTATTATGAAGAGGGTTCTTGAGGAAATGATTAATGATAAGAATTAAGAATATGTTTGGTTTTTTTATTTTTTATTTTTGTATTGGAATGGTTATTGTTAAATCATGTTTGTGTTTTTTTTTATGAAGTTTTATAGTATATTAATTTGATTATGAATGAGGGTTCTTGAAGAAATGATTAATGATAAGAATGTGTTTGGTGTTTTTGTTGTGTTAGAATGGTTATTGTTAACTAAGTTGCTTGGGCTCTAGTGGCAAGGAGCTCATTCCAAGGACGTACCCGGGAAATACCGGGTTCGATTCCCAAGGGGAACAATGCTTGGCCAGTGCGCATGCCTCTACGCACGAGCCGGATTAGTCGCCCACCTTTGGTGGGTCGGAAACCGGTGTGAAAGCCAATAAAAAAAGAATGGTTATTGTTTGATCAGTTTTTTTATATTTCAATTCTTGTAATTTTGCTGATAATGTAATTTTGAATGGTTAATTGGTATCATTTGATTGTTGGATGAATTTGAATTCCCCTTTTGGTTCTGTTATGCTTCAATGATATACCAGCAATGTTTAAGCATGTTTTCCTACTTTTTGGTTATATTTAATTGATAATCTAAAAGATTTGGTGAAAATTCTGCTTTTGGTTATATTTAATTGATAATCTAAAGATTTGGTGAAAATTCTGCTTAATTTTGTTCCTTTGTTGGAAAGATTTAGCAAAAAACTCTGCTTAACTTTGGTTTTTCTTTGTTGGTGTTTTAATGATATATCATATATAAACCTTGAAATACTTCAAGATTTAAGTCATTCAAATGGCAAAAGAAAAGTTACTGACTATACAAATTTGACGTAAAAATTTGCCGACTAGTTAAGTTTAGGCAATGATTCATTAGAATGAATCGTGATTCATCAAAGTGAATCGGGATTGAAGATGTGATTAATGTGTAAAACAGATAAACACTAGGAATTTGTATTGATTAGGTGTACTTTTGTATTGAATGCGATACTACTCGTATAATCGTAAGACTGATAACTATGTTTCTATGTGTATTTGAAATCAGATCATGTATTTATGCGTTGATGTTTGAGAGCCGAGGGGTATCCTATTCATATGGTTTTTTAGTGCAGGTCAGTGAAGACTATTACTTGTGAGTCATTGAACAATATTGTTAGGATAATCAATGGAGTGTCTGCACTTTTGTTGGCATTACTTCCTGGAAATGCTAAAATACTTGAAGGTATTCATGGTTGGGAACTCAGACCAACTTTCCGAGGACCGCGGCTTCCACGATGGATGGAGAAGTAAGGCTTTTCATTACGGCATCGGTAATTTTTGTGTCAATTTATCTCTACTTTCTTAACACTTCAATTGAAACTATTGCATAGTAGAATTTGAACAAATAGCGGCATTATAGCTTGTGTAGCGGATTCCGGTAAAATTCCTCTCCTTGATTTTTTCTCTTTCTTTTTTCTAGTGGCGCGTCCTCTTTCAACCAATTCATCCATGAACTTTCTGTGGATTCTGATAACTCGAGCCTGGAATACTCATCATCCGGAGAAGAAGATAGTGATAGATATGAATGCCCTCCATCTCCCGCTTCTCATAGTTCTAGAGCCTCCGAAGCCGCTTTTGCTAGATACAATAGGCATCAGATGAATTGGATCCAATACATCTTACTTTGGATTTTACTTCCTGTGAAATTATTGCTGAGGATTCCGCTTCGTCTTCTCCAGTTAGCTTATTTTGTCGTGTCAAAATTCCTATGCATCTCTAGAGAGAAACGCCCTTCTCATTTACATGCATATAAGAGGATGCAAAGTATCAAGGAACACTTTGTCCATCGTGCTACTGATAGGAGACGCGGCATTGTAGAGGTTTGTAACAACAATTATATATTAATTTTCGTTTTGATTATTTATGGATATAATTCGTATACATTGTCAGTATAGAGATTTGTTGTCAGTGTTGTATTAAAATTGAAATCTTCATTTATTTAGTTTTTAGAAAAATCCATATAAGTGTGACTTTTATATTACTAAGTAAAATTATTTTGTTAAACAGGACCTTCATCTCGGCACAGAGATATGTATAGAAGCTGTCTTCGATGTTGTTCACAAGGCAGCACATCTTGTTCTGTCTCCCTCAAAAGCTTTTGGTGCATTATGCGGGTTGTTTTCATCTCATGAAAGTGGCATTAAAGAAATTCGCAATCCTGTTGTGGATGCATCCGTTTCTACAGCCATGCTAGGGGGAGATGGCCCTGCATCTTCTGAGAGGAAAATCAACTACGAGTCTCTGAACACAGACACACGTACATGTCAGGACGTCATAACAGATCTCGGGTAATTGCTGTCGTCTAGCTGCCTTTATTTACGCATTCTATTTTGACATCTTGTTTGCCAGCTTCATGATTTCTCATTATACTTGTGACAGGTATCCGTACGAAGCTATTAATGTGATCACTGCTGATGGGTATATTCTTCTTTTGGAAAGAATACCTAGGTAAAATACCCTTTTTGAGTTCTGCATTTGTTTTAATCTATCAAAGTGAAAATTAAATGGCTTAAATATGATTATTTAAGATTAGTCACTATAGAAGTCAGAAATGGATACTTCACGCATCATGCTAGTTGATATAGTTTTATTTCTCAACTGTTTTATCATTTTTTTTTGTTTCACAGGCGAGATGCAAGAAAAGCTCTTTTTCTTCAGCATGGAGTTTTTGATTCATCAATGGGGTGAGTCATGTTATCTCTATTTTGCTTGGTTCTAGGTTGACACCGTGATTAGTTTACTTGCATAAGTTCAAAGATTTGCATAGCATATGTGTGTTTGAAAACTCATATTTGGAAGAACAATGTTTTGCTCGAATGGTTTTCTATAGTAGGTTGGGGATTTTTTATATTGCATAAAGAGTTTTATTTAAGTAAATAGTTGCATGAATCTTACTATTAGTAGGATAGAAGAAAACAACCAAAGCCTGTTTCCACTTGGTGCGTGGCGGAGTTGGTGTTAGATCAACAACTCCGGTTCAAAAGAAAACTAATACACAAACGCAAACAAAAAACACACGAGATTGACTCGGTCAATTGGTGTTTTTTGGGTTATATGTCTGGAGGACGAGGTTTGTGGAGAGTCGGCATTCCTGGATTCAGGCGTGTGTTGAGTCTTTATGTCCTGCTTAATGAGTGATGGAGGGGTTGAATGTGGCGATCAGAAGTGCAGAGGCACTTAATATTTACTCGTGGTTCAAGATAGGGGATTCTGGCTTAGCGGTCTCCCTTTTTCAGTATGCTGATGATGCTATGATGGAGAACCTTTGGACTATTCTCCGGTGCTTTGAGCTAGCTTCAAGCCTTCGTGTTAACTTTGCCAAGAGCATTGTGATGGGTGCTAATGTTAGTAGCTCTTTTCTGGTCTTAGCGGAGAGCTTCTTGCACTGTAGAGTGGGATCTCTACCCTTTATTTACCTCGGTCTGCTAGTGGGGGCCCACAGGAAGTCAACCGGGGAAGCCCTGATTGATCTCTATTGAGATATTGCCTTGATTTAGCTTCCTATTATATAGATATTTTGTTTACATCTTTATGACATTAATTTTGTCATCCCTATAATTAAGGGATCTTGATTGTGAACTTTTGAATATAAATACACGAGGCTCTCAAGCAATTCCATCATTTCATTCAAGAATCTCATTTCCAATAGGCTAGGTGTGTGGAGTAGGTTAGCCTCGGAGGTAGGGTGGTCCTTAATAATTCGGTCCTGAATGGTATCCCTATCTTCTACCTATCCTTCATGAAGATGCCGGTTAAAGTGTGGAAAAGGATCGTCCGACTACAGAAGCGCTTCGTTTGGGATGATTCCAGGTGTCCCATGGGTTAGGTGGTCTGAGGTTTGCAAGCCGAAGAGCAGAGGAGGTCTAGGGGTTAGGGTTCTACGCCTCTTTAATATGGTTCTTTTGGGTAAATGGAAGTGGAGTGGAAGTTAATTTCTAGGGGGAAAGCTCTCTGGCAGGGTATCCTCATTGCTAGGCAGTTGCGGAGCTCTTAAGGAGCTCAAGGGAGCAGTGGCTCCCCCTACTAAAAATAAAATAAAATAAAATTACATAAGGAACATACCAAAATGCATCTTAAATTTGGAGGAAATTACGAGACCCTCCCTCACTTAGCTCCCCCAAATTGGGTAAATTGTATACGATTTTTTTTCCGCTCCCCTTAATATTTTAGGCAAGATCTGCCACTGTTGCAAGGTACGGGATCCGTTCGATCCCGTTTCATCTGGGTGGCCATTCTGGCGGGTAATAAAATTCACTCGGTGGTGGAAAGGTAACTCGTTGCTAGGTTCTGGCTTTTATTCGATCGGTGACTGGTTCTCATATGGTGTGGTCAAGGTGGTTCGGAATGGCCGGTCAACCTCTTTTTGGGATGACCACTAGGTGGCAGCGGCACCCTTGATGATCCAATTCCAAAGGCTCTTTCAGGTTTTGGACCAGCAGGGAATTTTGATTGACGACATGGGCCATTGGGTAGGGGAAGAGTGGGTCTAGGACCTTAGGTGGAGGAGAGATTGGTGGCCAATTGGTCTTGGTGCTCAATGAGATCTCGCTCTCCCATGCCGAGGATTGCTGGAGGTGGAAGCGTGACGGCAGTGGATCCTTTTTGGTTAGTTCAGGGTATGCCGTAATCTCTGATTTTTCTCAGGTTGTTGGTCCAAACCTTAAGGTTTCGAAGAGTTAGTTCCCTTCCAAGGTAATTGTCTTCTCTTGGCAGTTACTTCAAGGTAACGCCAAAATTTGTTCAGACAGAGGGTTATTATTGACCATAGAGGAATCAATTGTGTATTTTGAGGTTTTCTGGTAGAGTCGTCTTGCCATCTGTTTGTGACTTGTTATTTTGTTTTTCATGTGTGGTATAGTATTTTTAGTGGTCAGGGTGAGTTTTAGTCATGCCTCCAGATTCGGCTTTTCAGGCTCGGGGGGGGGGGGGGGGGGGTAGG
>Ga0315914_1002977_pt1 | contig 25926 bp, 14 predicted proteins | sample MpolenodulesMG_FD_203920 | JGI IMG/M metagenome (GOLD analysis project Ga0315914, IMG submission 203920) | Medicago polymorpha root nodule microbial communities from Los Angeles, California, United States - elongated nodules | ecosystem: Host-associated > Plants > Roots > Nodule | place: USA... | reverse complement strand
TAAAGACAATCATTATGATGTGATGGTTACAATTCTATCATAATGCTTCCTAAAGATAGTGGTGGTTACAATTCTATCATAATGCTTCCTAAAGATAGTGGCGGTTACAACACATTAATTTTAACACAACTATAGGAATCAAACCCTAAGTGAGTAGTGAAGTACCAAGAAGATGGGAAGAGTGGACAAACCTCGACGCGCTATTCCGTAAAATTTTTTTGGTTTTGCTTTCTTTCACCATATCTATATATACCTTATTACTACGTCGTAAACATGCAAGAATCATACTCCCTCCGTCCCATTTTAACTGAGCCCTTGGCTCATTTCACATTTATTAAGAAAAAGTGTATAAGTGAAAGAGAGAGAAAAATGGGTTTGAGTGCCCTTATCAACTATTGGTGCATTCTTCTTTATCATAAATGCAAAATAGAATATATTGAATTGGGAGTGGTGAAAGTAGTATTAATTAGTGTTATAATTGAAAAAAAGTAATTAATATTGTATTGAAAAGTGAAATGAGTCAATTTTTCTGGGACAATATTTTTTTGCAAATGGTTTAGTTATTATGAGATGGAGGGAGTAAGACCTAATTATAATTCAATAACCAAGAACACAAAATCTCTTTGATATTTTGTTCATGAACATGGCTTACAGTGGATACCCACAGGCTTATCCGCATGCATATCCTCCAGATCCACCAACTTATTCACAGACTCCGTCGGCTTATCCACAACCTCCACCGCCGGCTTATCCATACCCTCCACCGGCTTATCCACAGCCTCCACCACCGGCTTATCCACAACCACCACCGGCTTATCTACAGGCTCCACTGGTTCCAGCGACCTATCTATATACTCCACTGCCTTATTTGCAGGCTCCACCAATGTATCCACATGTTAATCCGAGACTGCAAAAACCTAAGAGGAGTCGTCTTGCAGGATTGGGATTAAAAGTAGGAATGATTGGAGTTGCATGTGCAATAACCGGTGGGGTGACTGGAGTTGAACATATGATTTATGATGCTTTTGTTGGTGATGATGAGGATGGTTTTGAAACTTAATTGTTTTTACTTTTGGAATACCTGCTAGTAGATAGACTAGACACTCTAACATGTTCGATTTTCTTTGCATTTAAGATGTATTTGATAAAAAAATAAGTTACAAGCCAGTGATAAGGAGGATTTTTCTTATCATGGTACAATAATAAGTATTATGTATGATTCTTCATAAATAAATTATGGAACCCTATCCTCGCACAGTAGTAAGTATATATGTATGTTTTATCAGAAATAAATTATGGAACCACAGAGACTACGCTTAACTCGATTTCCCTCAAATTCACCAAATTTCTAAACAAAGTTTTACAAAAGCTTTTTGTTAACGTGATCAAAAGTAAAATAGTCTAAGATAGAGAAAATTGTGTTGGGATTAGATTTCATCAATATTTATTCCCCGTATTTATCCTTCTAATCGATTGCATATTTTTATGCTTCAAATATAACTCCAGATTTACTTCAATATACATCTCCGTTTCTGATTAACGATGTGAGATCCATTGAATTAACTGACTTCTGATGTTCAGTGGCAAAATAGTTGATTGTTTCAATGACATATGGGAGTGGTTTTGAAACTTAATTGTTTTTAAATTTGAAATATCTATTATACATATTCTAGTGCATAAATAGCCACAGTTTATTTGTTTTTAATTATCTTAATATTATTTAATTGTTCATAATTTATATGTATTAACAGAATAAAGAAACTGACAGACGTTGAATGTTAGTAGAGATATAATATATGTACATTCATTTTTAGGACAATCTTTTTTTATTCTTTTGAGGCAAAAACAATAGATAGAGGAAGAGGAAGAGAGAGAAAGTAACAAGATAATACCGATTTTCGCAAGTGTACGAAATCGTGCAATTAATAAAGTTAAAATGAAAAACCGAGTGTTGAACTTAAGAACTGCATCATATTGTCGAATTGTATTTTAAAACTTAATTGAACAAAAAGATACGAGTGTATTGTTTGTAATTTTTGCAACTATGAAAATTGAATAAAAGTTAGTTATAATCTAAATGTGTTAGGATGAGTACGGCTTGGTTACAAACTTTACACTATTAATCTCATCCTATAAATTTAATTCAGTATTCATGTTACTATCAATTTCTTAGATTGTTTAATTATAATCTATTAGTAAACCTTTAAACTTTTTTTAAGCAAAAGAAAATATAATAAATAAAAAAGAAAGAGATACAAAGACTGGGGGCATAGGACCTGACCTAGAAAAACCTAAACGGGAATACAACGTGATAAACCAGCCTAAGTGGATACCCTAATCAATCTTAACAAAATTTCAGTAATCACAGGCGCAACCCAGCGAACCTGCGTACGGACGCGAAACCAGGTTACAAAAAAGAATGAAAAGTGAACATCCGCAGAGGACGGTTAGAGTGCAGTTATGGCGAATGGATCGACGTCCAGCACGGTAGCAAAATCCAAGTGCCAACAGCTCCCTGAAAAACAACAAGCATGAAAAGCTCTTTCGAGCAAACAACGCGTAAGAGCTCAGATCGAGGGATGAGTCCAATACGTCGGTAACCAACCCTTTCGGGTAAAGCGAACCAGACCCTTTCGGGTTTTTGAAACAGACCCTTTCGACTTTTTGTAACTAAACCACCGCAAAACAAGGCCACGTCACCTGTCACCCAATCTCTGACCAAGAATTTAAAATCAATTTAGTCTCTTAGTGAATTTAAAATCAATATAAAACTACAAATATCTGAAAATATAATAATTTCAAGGATTCACAACTATATCTAGACTATGATAGTAAAAATATATTTAATCTCAAATATTCACAAATTTCACTCTCGTTTCAAATTGTAAATCTTACATCAATTTAAGGTTGGACAAATGATAATAAGCATTAATGTCATGTTTTTGTCAATATAGCTCATCCATAACAAGAGAAAAATTACGTACTCATAATATTCGTCAAAAGCCAATTAAATCATCCTTCACCCTAATTATTTCTTTGCGGTTAGTAGCTTACATTAGTCTCTCTCTTCAGAAACCAATGGCCCCAAGTCAATCACGTGATTTTCTAATTATTCATGTCCATCTAATTTGTTGTGGTAGAACAATGATAAAGAAGAGTCAAGGAATCATATGAACCAATGGTGCATTTAGGAGAGGGGACCGCGTGAACATAGAGAGAAGTCAGAACATCCACACGTGACCGACAGTGAAATAGCCTAATCTAAGAAATGTTTATATATCACATATGTTTGATGAGGGGCATAGTGGTGCTGATGATTTTTTGCGCTACAGATTCTTTATTGATTTTCAAATGTCGTAGTAACAATGTATTAACGTTGGTGTCAATGGTAGATGTTGTGGTAGTTTGGACGATTATTTTTTATAGAAAGAGAGATGATTTCTTTCTTTGCCTGAAATTGTGAAGGACTCGTGGTTTTGATTTATAAGAGATTATGGTAACAATCATACACACAATATAGAGAAAAGAATAGTAGGATTATATGCTTATGAAGAATTATATACATGAATTTTCTTTTCTTTTTTTTTTTGAAAGAAAAAGAAATGACGAAATTAAATGGATATAATTTAACCTTACTCATAAACTTACGCAAAGAAAAGTTTGATGAAGATAAACTTACTTAAAATTAAACTTGACATTGTATTGATATTTTTAATTACACGTCACATCGTAAATATAGTTCTTTTGTGGATAAGTATAGGTAATTAAGTTTTCATGAAGAAAATATAGGTAAATACTATATTTTTTTAAAGTAGTGTTTGAGTTATATGACAAAACTTAGGTACAATTCTTTAGGTGTTTTTCGTATGGTTCTTAATTAAAAATACAACTTTTTTAGAGATAACAAATTTTGAGAGAATTATGGATTTAAGGAAATCATGATGAATTTAATTAAGAACCATACAAAAAGCACCTAAGGAATTGTACTTAAATTTTTTCCTAAGTTATATACAGTTAATACAAAAGTTTTACAAATGTATCAAATATTCAACAATGTGTTGCAACATCAATTAATGAAGTGTGACAAGTTATATATCTTTTATTCATTAAAAACGATGTAATAACATATCATTAAATACACGCATAAAACTTTTATTCATCGACTATCTATATAAATTAAACTCTTCTAACAAAATAAACGGTTTACCATTTTAACAATTAATTTTTTAGTTCAATGGATATGTAGTGTGGCTTAGATTAATTTTATACTTATATCTAATAGAAATCAAATAGCGAATAGTCTAGTAATTACATGTAGCTATGAAAAGATGTTGGGCTCGAACCCCTCTAATTCTTTACATCGACGGTAGTTTAGCTACTACACTACTTAACAACAACAACAATATTGAATAAATTATTAAATAGGTTTTTATTGTTTTAAGTCATTCTCAAATTAATCTCTAACTTTACTAATTTCAAATTAGTTTTTGTCTTAATCAAAAGTTTATCAATTATGTCTTTGTCTTTATGTCTTTGTCGTATGACGAGGGATCTAATTGAAAAACTTTTAACAAAGACATAACTAGTTTAAAATATTAATAGAGACTGTGACTAATTTAAAAAACACTTGCAAAGACAGAAACCAATTTAATTAGTTATTTACTCAAAAATTATTTAACTATTTCTCAAGAGCATACCATTAAAGTGGGGGTGGGTGTGGTTGCCTATTAGATGATAGTGTAAAAAGTCCGCATCCTATATTTTCCCATAATTGTTTTGGTAACAATCAATTAAATGTTTTACTAACGTAATAAATATAAAGTGATCGTCTCGTGAGCTTTGGCAGGGACATGTATTGTTATATGTAAAGGCCGGAGTTTGAACTTCAGACACCTCACTTATTCATCTTAAAATAGGTGAATTCTAGCCATTATGCTACTTGACAAAAAAAAAATATACAGTGATCTAAAAAAAAAAACCATTTAGCTTGTGATCATGAACATAAGTATGCTATATAATACAACAAACTGAGTGCAAATAAATATAAAACATTAACTGTCACTGTGTCTATATATATATAGAGAGAGAATTTCAAGGAATTAGATTTGGCCTGGGATTCTTCCAGGATCATAACTACATGGGAATGGGATGTGAGTCATTTCCCTTCAATTTATTTGACTATGTTTCTTTTCCATTACGTCAGTATGTATTTATTGTTGCTGTAAGCTAATGTTTGGGATGGAACTCTTCTTGTAGCTAGACCAATACTCAGCTACCAGCTTAGAAAATGAAGAGTTGGTTTCCATTAGCTTTGAAGGCTCATCATATTCCACCAGTTTCCCTTTAGTAACCAACAAAAATTATGAATCAAGAGATGGTACTAGTGCTAGAAAACAAAAGTAGTAGCATACTATGAAGCACTGACACGGACACCAGACATGACACTGACACAGATCGTTGACATCAATGATAGTTTTAGAAAATGAAGTAATTGAATGCAAACACATGCGTTTGGACACAAACGTGTGGCGAAATGCCTAATCTCAGAGGTGTCTGTGCTTCAGAGGTAATATATATTGTAAAAGGAAAGTAAAAAGGATAAGGAATTAACATACCATAAGAAAGGATCATGACCATGTCACTGTCTATTACAGTTGGAATTCTGTGAGCAATGGTTATAACAGTGCATTCTGCAAATTCTTGTCTAATTACTCTTTGTAGAATGGCATCTGTGGCTGAGTCAATGGAGGCTGTAGCTTCATCTAGAACTAGAATTTTGTTTCTCTTGAGCAGTACTCTTCCAAGACAAAACAGTTGGCGCTGCCCTAAGCTCCAATTTCCACCTTCATCACTCACTGCAAATGTTGTCAAAATTAGATTTCAATGAATGGCTTAGTGGTTGCAAAACCCTAGGATGAAAGGAAAATGTGTAGCTTCAATGATTATCTCTTTATCATAGATGCTTCTGGTGGAAGGTGTGTCTGGTGTCTGACGCGACGCATGTGATTACATTCAATGAATTCATTTTTTAAAATTTTTACCAGTGTTTATGGGTCAGTGTTGTGTCCGTTGTCTGTGTTTGTGCTTCATAGATGATTATATATTTTCCTTTAACGTTGAGAGAGTAAAGTTGCATGCATGCAACAGATTGTTGCTAAAGACTAACCAGAAGAGTCCAGGAGACTTGGTAGCCTGCTGATTGTTTCCTTGAGGTGACATTTCTCCAAAGCCTAAATAGAACAAACAAATCTAATCAAAATTCAAATACATTTTGTATGTAGGTACATATATTTTTCTATGTGATGTTAGTTCATTCACCTTCCATATTTCATTATCTGAGTATAGGCCTAGAGGGTCAAGGTTTGTCCTAATGCTGCCCTTGAAAAGTGTTGGTTCTTGAGGAATGATGCTTAGCTTCATTCTCAAATCCTTCAACCCGATCGAGCATATGTTAATCCCATCTATGATGATATCACCTTTTGAAGGCTCAACTAAGCGAAACAAAGCACTTATAAGTGTACTTTTTCCACTTCCCGTCCTTCCAACAACTCCTACCCTACTCCCTTCTTTAAATGTACAAGTGATTCCCTTAAGGACTAATGGAGCACTCGGACGATATCTTATCTGAAACCAATGTACAAAAAACAGCAATTATATATAGGAGAATATTGAAAGTAGAGTGGAAAGAAAAGGCATGGATGCAATGTTATGTTACCTCTAAGCGTTGAACTTCAATCATACCCTTGGAAGGCCATGAAGATGGCGGTCGGTTATCCTCCACAATGGCAGGAGGCTCGGCTGGAATGTCGATGAACTGCTTGATTCTTTCAACAGAAATTATGTTGTTTGATAAGGTGGAAAACCATCTAGTCCAAAATATTTGGGCTCCTGTCAAATTAAAAGCATAAGAAAGTGACAGTCCCACAAGTCCTGCACACACAAAACAGGAGAATTGTCAAGAGTTACCGGTCATTATTGTTAACAAAATCATGTCATCATAAACGCGCTTTTATGAAATATTAGTACCTGGAGACACATGTCTATGAGGAAGTAGAATAAGCAACAATGCTGCAGTGATAACTGTCAAAGTTTGAAGTGCCTCAATTCTTATAACCATCCATTCCATGGCCACATTAGAATGAAAGAACAGCGTAGCATCTGTGTTGACAAGTTTTAAGTAGTATTTCATAAGTCTGTCTACCATGTTGAATGCTCTTATAGTAACCACTCCAAGTGATGTCTCAGCTGCAAAATTCATGACTGGAGCTTTGGTGGTTCCGTTGATCCGCATTAGTTCCCTTGCAGTTGCTTGATAATATTGCTTTCAGCCAAAAAAACGAAACAAGATTAAGAAGTTTCTACCTCGGTGATCTAACTATGGAAAGAGAACGTGAAATCAAGAAACCTGAATGAATATCGATGCCACCATTGCTGGAACAGCAACAATGAGAACTTGCCATGTGACTGAAGCCATTATACAAATTATTACCAGAACTTCAATTGCTACTGATAAAGCGAAGTGGACGGCATGAGGCATATCAAAGTCTAAAATACTCAAATCTGATGAAGCCTGCAAGACAGAAAATGTTATCTAAATTTGGAGCTATGATTCATTAAATAGTAATGAATGAACATAACGAACAAAGAAATCTTACTCGGGTTAAAATCCTTCCAACCGGCGTAGAATCAAAGAACATCATAGGAGAACTGAAGATAGCTGTAGTGAAGCTAGAGAAGTAAGCAATAGAAGCATTTAATCCGAGACGCGCCATCAAGTAAGACCTTATATATACGAACATAACACCGCTAAAAGAAATTAATGAATAAACTCCAATCAAGTTGGCACTAGTTACTTTTGGAATTTCAATGGCAATAGCAAGCCAAAAGGATGATGCAGTCTGCAAAGCCATAAAAGCAGATTGTGCTAACACAATAAAACACAGCATGAATGATCCCTTGGAATAAGAAATATAATCCCAGAATGGCTTCCAGCCAACATCACCAATCTCTTTTTCTTCCTCTTTTGTAAGTTGACCTCTGGTAGAAATCTCCTTCACACTATGAGACTCTTGTGGATTAACCAAGACATCATTTTCCGAACCTCCTTGGTTTTTGTTATCTTGATTCAACTCAGTAAGTGCGTCTTTGTGCGCGTTCACAAGTTGTTCAAAGGCTGTTCCAGCTGTTAGGAGATTCTCATAACTACCTGATTGAATAACTTTTCCATCCTCCATTACCTAGAATGAGATCATGTTAGGAGATGTTTGGAATACAACTTAATTAAGCAATTATTCAACATAGGGTTTATCATATAAGAACTTATGAAAGTTAGCTGAAAACCACTCACTCATAGACATATAGTAAATTATTTTCATAATCTCTTCTAAACACACTCATAATAATATGAATCTAAATGATACACTTTACCAGTATTTTATCAACAACTTTTGAGAGAAACTCCACTTGATGTGTCACAAGAATGACTGTTTTTTCTCTTAGAGCAGTCATAATGCAGTCCTGTAATTTTGTCGATGCAGTTAGTTTGATGCACCAAGATGATGACAATATATTTATTATAATAACTAACATGAAAAAGTGATATCTCCTTACATTGAACAGAATAGCAGCAGTGTGCGCATCAACTGCACTGAAAGGGTCGTCGAGGAGATAGATATCAGCATCGTTGTAAACTGCTCGAGCTAGTTGAATCCTTTGCTTTTGTCCTCCACTTAGGTTAATCCCTCTTTGACCTATTTCTGTAAGATCTCCATGACTCAAATCGTTGATATCTTCATCCAACGCACAAGCTTTAATAGCATTCTCATATCTTGTTTTGTTCATTGGCTTGCCAAAGAGTATATTATCTCGAACTGTTCCACTTTGTATCCATGAAGATTGAGAAACATAGGCAAGAGTGCCACCTACATTTACCTGTTTCACATTATAGTAAAATATATTATAGAGTGATGAAAATTTTGAAGATATTATTCATATGAACTTGGCATGATAAAAATCTAAGTTTGTTTTATTAGTAACTTACAGTTCCTTGAACCTTTGGAATCTCTCCGAGTATTGCATACAGAAGAGACGATTTTCCAGCTCCAACCGGTCCACAAACTGCTATTTTCTGTCCCCGTTTGATTTCTAAATTAACATCTGTTAAAGTTGGCAACACAGATTCACGGTCCCAAGCGAAGTTTCCATCTTGAATTTCCACAACATTATCTGAACATTGCTTTATGTTTATTTCACTGTCATCATTGTGCAGTTCTTCATCAAGTAAAAAGTTATTAAGACGATCAAAGGAAACCTTAACTTGAATCAAAATGGATAGAGCTTCTGGAATCATTTTAACAGGATCTCCCATGCTCTTCAATGTTGCAAGAACTGTGAAAATGGTTTGAGCATTCAATGGTGCACTATTGGAAATAGCACATCCAAGGAAAACAACAGATGATATAATTGTAGGAGACATCCAAAAAAGAAATGAACTGGAAGCTTTCAGGATCTGCGACTTAGACAACCATACAAACTCTTTCTCGCGTAAGGACTCGACTAAGTTCTTAAATTTTTCTTCCCATGATTGTAACTTAATGATCTTCATACTATTTAGAATCTCGGAAGTTGTTCTAAGACGTTCGTCCTGTGCAATCATAAACTGTGATTGACAATTTTGTAGGATCCTAGCAAATGGTACATTGAGTAGTCCACATATAACAAGAGGGACTAAACCAGGAAGAGCACCGATACCAACGACACCTAAAAGGACAGCAATGGACAGAACAAGTTGCAATGCACAAGTCCATGTTATATGAAACCACCATGGAAATTCTCCCATTCTGTATGCATCAACTGCAATGTAATTCACAATTTCACCGGCCGAGTGTCTTGTCCTAGCTGAGCTAGAAAGCTTTAGCTGCTTCTCATAAACTGCCACCATCAGAGCTGATCTCATTTTCATTCCTAACCTCCTTGAGTTAAAAAACCAATGTCTCTGGGAAAAAGACTCAACCAATTTGGTGAGAATCAGAAAACCAACTATGGAAAGACCTTCTCTGAGATTCCCCTCAGTTCTATTTGAGTAGTTAACAAAAGCATAGAGTATTAGAGGTGAAACTACAACAGAAATAGTTCTGATTAATGCATATAATGCGATTAACATGTTTTCCTTTAAGTAAGTTGTAACTATAGACCAAAGAACCAAGTTTGCTGTATTGTTCTTAGTCCTCTTCCCTACAAGGGAGTCCCATGCATGCACAAAGTTTTGATGTGCCGTGCTTGCTTCATCTTCAGAAACAAGGGAAGGTATGTCTTCAAGAGATAGTGGCTTTGAGTACCCTAAACTAAGCAAAGAGTTAACCCAAGAGAAAACTAACTTTCTGAGCAAGGTAGCATTGCGTAGTCCCGTTTGTTTTGTTTCGCATTTCTTAGCTAGTAGTGGCTCAGAATATAAACATTCTGGGACACTATGAGTTCCGAAATAATCAAGATTTTTGTAGGAACAAAATAGAAGAAGACCGTGTACAAGCCATATTATGATATCAAAAGTTTGAATAGCATGAGCTTCGAACAGAATATCGATGTTGAGAGCTGAAACCAATACACATGAAGATGCCCACCAGACAGAGTTTAGTATTTGAATCCATTTGACTTGCTGAACAAGCAAAGAAACTGTTAAAGAAATCCAAATGATTCCTCTGATAATGCAAGCTAACCAGCTCAGCTCCTTAGAATTACCACTTTTGTCTAAGAGATTCCAAAAGCCAGTAGCAAAAAATGCAATGCTAATAAAAGCACAACAGATTGAGACAAGTGAGAAAATCCAACTTTTTATATGGCTCTTATTTGCAGAAGTTGTTCTGGTTAAACTGATAGCCAAAGACGTGTAGTAGACACAGACAAATATTATATTGATGGTATCTATTGTACTCCTTAGAGAACATAAAGAAGTGAAATCAAAATCCTTCAGACAAATCCATGAGAAATCACCTCCATATCCTTCAAAGGGAGACAAACAATAATCAATGTTTACTGACATAAACTTAATAAAATACTGTCCATGAAATTCAACAACTATAGTCGATGAATTGTGTGATAACTCTTCATCTTATGCAGGTTTTCAACGTCTTTTGAATCATTATTTGGTTAAGTTGTCTTCGTCTTTAGGTAAATTTAGAGTTAATAAGTTATGGTTTTGTAGTTCACTATTTAATCAGATGTCTTCGCAATTCTTATAGTTTTGTTTTATTTCTTCTGTTCTACTAAGCAGGTTGATCATGGAAGGTGGAACGTCGCTACGGAAGTTACGCAATGACTAATGCATAATCTGATAGTGAAAAAATGTTAAAAATCATTTATTTTAGTTGGTCTTGCCAAGCGATGGAACTATCTCGCAAGGTGACAGTGATTTTGAGAGGCTCTATTTATATCTTATCTCGCCTGGCAACAGGACTGTCTCGCTAGGCAAAAACACTGAATTGTCTGAATACTTTCTTGTCATCGCCTGGCGACATGCTCGCCAGGTAATGACGTTAATTTTTGGACAATATTTATAAGGATTATACACTAAATCATATAATCTTTGGACATTAGGAACTGCCATAAACGGCGAATTCACCTAGAAGGCATCATAAATGATTCACATTAGTAGGTATGATTTGGTACACTACTACACTTGCCAAATTGCTATCATTGAGATGAATTCATGAACTACATCAATAAGCAATCTTTACTTTATATAAAATATAGAAGCATGATTTGTTACATGAATCAAACAGGTACAAAAAAGAAAGAACCAATTAGTTCCATATAATAACAGAAGCTTATTAAAAAAAACAATATCATAACAGAAGCAAATAGTGATTGGATAATGTATCAGAACAAGATTGCACATTCCAACTATACTAACAAGAAAAAAAATCAAAGTATGTGTGACATACCCATTGTACTCTCAAAGTAAACCATTATGGACCTTGTATTTTAATGTTCTGTCACTTTGAGCACAAGTTTGTTGAAACTATATGAACAATACAGCTTGTAATATTACTGCATTTGGCTAGGCAAGGCAACTTTGGAGCGAAGCGATAGTCAACGAAGTTTGGTTTGGTTGGTAAGGAGTACGAGCGCGAATTCAGTTCATATTGCTTTTTAAAACTTGATATATGTCCTATCTGGCAAATTCTGAATTCCAACTCACCTAAACCTTCATTATGAAAACTAATAACACCAACTTTTTTTTTGTACAGGTTTAAAACACTGACATTGATCATTAAAAAAATGTGAAAAACATTAACAGAAACGTTTATAAATTGTTCTTATTTTATTCAAAATACATCTAAGCCTGTCAAATATGGATAGACATTCTTTTCCTATACACCACAAAAAAAAAGACATTCTTTTTCTGTCTTGGAGTGTTCTTCACAAAAAGCAAAATAAATAAACATTTTGAAACTTAATAGTTAAAAGACACGGATCTAAGGCATGCTGATTGGGGGCAACTGCTCTACTTTGTTCTGATAACAACATGACTGTTTTATTGTAAGACTCCACATATAAATATGTGTTTACTCCACTTACATATATGTCTTGCTCCTACCACGTGAAAATTGACCATTAAAGTTTATGTTTTATCAACTCTGAATAATCATACACTTCAATGATTCAAAAAAAATCATATACTTCAATGTTTGGGTGGAAACAGGTCAGGCCGTTCGACAGAGACCTACGGCCTAGCCTATTTAAAGTTTAACTCGGCTTAACTCGTGTAATAAAAAGCCTAGACTCAAGCTTTTTATAAAGTCTATTTACTTAAATAGGTCAGGCTAAGGCTTAAAAAAAACCTATTAAGTCCGTCAGACCGACCTATTAAGCTTTTTATATATAATATATCTTCCATTATTGATATTATTGTAGCTTTTTTCATAAACTTAAGCCTTCATATGATTTGATTATTTATTAGCAGGTGAATTGATGTAATTAGACCTTCGTAAGGTTACGTTATTTAGTAGCAGACTTATTCATATGTTTTAGACCTTTATATGTTCTAGCCTATTTAGTAGTAGGCTTATAGGTGTTGCTAGACCTTAGGGTAAAATAGGCTTTTAAATAGGTTTTCAAGCTTAATCAGACCTTTAAAAAGGTTAGGTCAGACCTTGAAAATGAGTCTATGACGAGTAATAGGTCATGCTCATGCCTGTAATTTTTGGAAAATTGTTCTTCTCCCATCAAGTTTCGCTCATTTCCAACCAAACTCCTGAAAATACACCTGCATGAGTTAACTCAAGCAGGTGTTAAACCCAACTTACTTAAGTCACGCTGAAATACAACCTACGTAACTTAAGTCATGCTAAAAAATCACATTGAACCCCAGCACAAGTGAACATACGCTGATTTTCTTTCTCTGAACCCCAACACTCAATAATTGTATGTAATTCATGGTATTTTTTCTGCATAAAAAGTTATGGCTCTATACATAAAGTCAGTTGTCTTTATACTATTTAATTTAATGGATATCAATATTCTAGTACAACTATTTAATATGGAAATCAATATGGGAAAAAGACATTCCATTTGGTGTTGTTTTCATGAATTAAGTGAATCATCATATGGGAAGACTAAGAAAAAATGTTTGCTTTGGTCACTTATTGGTATAATTGATGGCCATGTATATGTTTCCATACAGCCACCAATTTTTATTTGACATTCAATATTGTTTGCCAATATTGATTTCCATTAAATAGTTGCACTAGAATATTGATATCCATTAAATAGTATAAAGACAACTCACTTTATGTACAGAGCCATAACTTTTTGATGCAGAAAAAGACCATGAATACAATTATTGAGTGTTGGGGTTCAGAGAAAGAAAACCAGTGTGAGTAAACTCACGTTAGGGTTCAGTTCAGTGAGTTTTTTGTGTGACTTAAGTCATGTAGGTTGTATTCCAACGTGACTTAAGTAAGTTGAGTTTAACACCTGCATGCGTTAACTCATGCAAAATACTTTCGGAAGTTTGATTTGAAATGAACAAAACTTGACGGAAGAAGAGCAATTTTCTAATTTTTGAAGTTGATCAAACTTAAGCCGTACAAAACCCAGTGCGACTTAGCCTAACCTATTTTCACCCTTATTTCAATGTATAGGATGATGTTTTAAATTATTGTTTGGTGTTTTTTTATTAGAAAACTAAATGGAAACACTCACGCACTAATACATTAAATAATGTTACTATAACTTTATATCATATGCTACATAACATTTAAAATACGAAGATACATAGAAAACAATCATAATCCATAGATATTAATGTCTTCCATTTTTGAGATACACAATGGTAAAAAATTGTAATCTCCAATATTGATTGAATAATAAAGATGTCTTTGTTTTATCACTTACTACCTTTCCGTCCCTAATTGTAAGACCATTTTGAGAAATTTTTTTTTGTCCCTTTTTATTAGACCTCTTTGCTATTTTCAACTACAATAATTATTTCTTTACATACATGCCCTTATTTATTATACATCTTTTTCTTCAATCAGCAATAAATAACATATTGAAAACATAAACTAATTCTCTCTTAAGGATAAAATTGTAAAAACAATAGTGATTACAAACAACTTTAATACAAATTTTAGCAAAAGGGTCTTATATATAGGGACGGGGGTACTACATACTATTGTATTTTTTATATAAATATTAATTTATACTATTTGAAATATATTTATGTTATATAATTTTGACCCCACTACTCAAAATTTATAGATCCGACCCTGATTGAATAATGTTAAATATTTGTGTTTTTCTCATGTAACCAAATAAAAAATATTAAATATTGGTGACTTTCAAACAATCATATCCTTCTACCTTGAAACCTGGTGGATGTGCTTTGGTGGTTATACTTTTGACATTTCGGTGGCCTCCATGCATTTATCAGCTAATGATTAGCTATTTACGCAGTACGGAAGCGTAAGATAGCAAACGTTAAATCTAGATTGAAAAGAAATAAGTTTGCAAGTGATAAACTTATAAAAATAGGGTTTCAGAATCCATCAGAAATTGAGAAAACTTTCTAGAATATTATTGAATGAATAAAAATTGTCTTTTAGGCTACAACTGTTAAGCTTAAATAGAGAAATAACAAAACTCTAATGGACCGAAAATAACAAACTGAAAACAAAACAAACAAATAATAAAATTAGACTGAAATATAAAATTATTAAAGAAACTCTCCAACATCTACATCTTAAAGACTTGAACAATTTCTATTTGTAACTTCACATTTTTACATATATTCTCACATTAAGAGCTTAGTTCTTGGTCTTATACTTTTCTATTTCAATAAAAGTTAGTTTTCATTCATCTTATTTGTTATTGTTCTATGCGTTTCTTTATTATTTTAGTGCATCTACTATATGATCACATGTGAGTAGATTTTGTTGCTTTGGTATTGTGGAAGAAATCACAATGATAAATTTTCCATAATCATAATTATCTCTTTTTGTTATGGAACTTTGGAACATTCTAATTCAAACTTATTGTTCCTAAGCAACATCTTTGTGTATATATTACAAAATTTTAATTATTCAATCGTAGATATCAACTATAGACTGAAATGTGAAGTTGAATATTGGCAAATAGGGTTGGATAATTATAGGACTGTAATATATAATTATAGACATCAACTGATGCCAACCCTATAACATTGGACATGGGTTTTAAAACATGAAAATATTCTGAATTTTCTTGAGATGATATGAGGTAATCGATCTTAAAGAGTTTTGTCAACAATTCCTCCATGAAAATAGGATTGGTTTAAAACACACTTATACATGTATGAAAGGAGATATTCGTTTCGGTAACATTTATGCATCTCTGAAAGGAGACATTCGCTACAAAAGTTGACCTCGTCTTTAAAATTTTAATTTCCATGGCAAACAAGAATAATTGGGATTGAAGTTATAATTGTGATAAAAACCTAAGACATTTTTTAAATTATTGCATATTTTCTATCAAAAACTATCCTTTAAAAAATTCTTTTATCTAATCACCATAGCAAAAGAGATTGATACTCAATGCAAGTGCTTCTGGGATCGATACATTTTATTACAAGATAGAATCTTGCGCGCTTGTGGTCTATCACAGGTGCAGAAAAGAAATAACCAAATTAATTCCATATTATAACAGAACCTTATTAAAAAAAAAAGTTATAACAGAAGCAGATAGTGATTGCATAATGTAACATAACAAGTTTGCACAAGATTGCATAATATTGAAAGAAGAAGAAAAGGATCAAAGTTATATGCGTGACATACCCATTTTATTCTCAAAGTAAGCCATTTTGAACCTTGTATTCAAATGTTCTGTGCTCCTTTTGCAGTTGAGCACAAGTTTGTTGGAATTATATAAGCACAATACAGCTTGCCATGCACTTGTCCATTTGTACATCTATATCTAAATTTCATATTGTATTAGTTGAAGTTACCTTAAATTTATATGCACTAATACAACTTGTTGTAATGTTAATCTATTCGGTTGGGTGGAGTAATTAAGGATCGATGTGATCGTCGATGAACCTTGATTCAGTTGAAAAAGAGTTGACTCATACTCTAAAAGAGCATAGATTCAATTTTTGTTGCCTGAGGATTTTTTTTATGAGTGATCTATAAATACCGCTGACAACATTATTTGATGAGTTCCAACTCACCTAAACTTTTCTTTATAATAAAATAGTGAAGTGATAAAGAAGTTAAAGATTTGATCCCCACTAATTAACAGAAAAATTAACATTAATTATTAAAAATAAATGTGATAAATGTGATAAACATGAATGGAAGCGTGTACGCAACTTTCAAACATGGTTAGACATCTGTTTTGGAGTGTTCTTTACTAAAAAAACAGTTGCAACAGGGTAATTAAATAATGTCATAAATTATTGAATATTGGTGAATTTCAAATATAATAAAAATATTCAAAGTCAATTTTTTTTATTTGAAAGACAATGAATTAGTTTGTAGATTAGAAGTAAGACACTAACGTATAAGCTTATTAAATGGAGTACATAAGACCTTGATATTCTTATATATATAGTACACTCCTTCCATCCCACTTCATAAGCAAAAATGAATCAAATAAAATTGATGTATTTGATTTAAATTTAGCACAAAATATATCAATTTTATTTGACCAATTTTGTTTATAGTTTTTAATGGAGTATACACAAACAATCTTAGCATAATTACAAGATAATTCAAGTCAATGACTCCTAAAAATACACGAACCAAAATATAACAACTCCTAAAAACATTACAACCCAAGCAAACAATGAGTTGAGAGTTTCAATGATAAAGATCAAAATTAAAACCCATTCTTAAATTTAATCCATGTCTATCCTAAGATGAATTTAACCATATCCATGATTATTCCTTCATTAATCTCATGTTACTAAAAAATCAAATTAGTTCTGAATAACCAAATTAATCAAATGCAAGCTAACCAAATAGAGTAGATACACCAATGCATCTGTCTACCACTTCATACGAAATTGATAAATTGTTTAGCATGTACCCATGCATCCTACTCCTTCCAAATCTTCCAAGAAAATAAGCAAATAAAAAAATAGAGGTTTTGCATTCTCTTTAATGACACATTCGTTAGCACACGAATAAGACTCCAATCGAGTAAAACTACGTCTGAGTATATCGTCCCATGTTGATAAACGATCACTGCGAAGCAAGGAGACCTTCTAAGGCACTAATGATTTGATCCGTGCATGAAATATCACTTATCGGAGAATCATCAAAGCTTATGGTATTTTCCGATTACACGGTATGCTTCTTTGACAGAGTAACCTTCACCTGAATTTTGATTCTAATTCCAAACATTTTTCACATTTTCCTAACAAGACAACTCTTTAGGGTGCAGGGGCGGAGCCACCCACAGTTGAGGGGGTGCAGTTGCACACCCTGAATTTTCAAAATCTGCATATACCATCCATGTATTTATCATTTTGAACCCCCTGACACTACTAAAAAAACAAAAATTAGTGAGGGATATTTAGTGAGGGAAAACGTGAAATCACTCTCTAATTCCGTCACTAAATTTTGCGACCAAAGAATTTGTGAGAAATTTCATTTTTTCCGTCACTAATTTCCCTCGTTAATTCACTAATTTTCCTCGCTAATTTTGTTTTTTCTAGTAGTGTGAATAATTGTTTTTGCACCACTGAATTGCTATCTCTCTAACTGATGACAAGAAAAAGGTGAAAAGATGAAGCAAGAGCAAGAAGCATCAGGATGAGAGAGGCACATACAAGAAGATAAATACGTTGGAGTGGCGGCTTCTCTTCTCCTATTAGTATTTTATTGTGGGCGATGCTCCAGACCATTTATTACTGTCTATTTATACCGATAGACCAAATTGTTGTATATGATTTAACTCATGTATATACACCGTCATTGCAAAAAAAATATGTATACTATCAATTAATTATAATTGTAAGAATATTAAAAACATGGAAGCCCTAATATAGACCCCCAAAGAAAATGGCTCATTGGTGGACCTGTACAAGTGACCTACAATATATAAAAGTCGCATGTATGAGTGATTTAAAACATGATAATTTTTAAAAAGTCACACATATGAGTGGATCAAAATTTAAACTCTCATGTGTGTGTACATGCATATGTTATACTAATTATTATTAATTGAAGTTAAAAAAATCTGCACCCCCTAAACAAAGGTCCTGGCTCCGCCACTGTTAGGGTGTCCACGTCTTTTTGTTATAGACCAGTGGATTGACCCGATCAGATGATGTTATGTGGATGTTTACAGAGATTTAAAGACTAAACACAGTGAAGGAATGAGGTCAAGACTACTTAGGTCAGAGATTGTTCTACATGACGAATTGAAAAATTGAAGTGCAAAGAGCTATTTATCACTGCTTGTCACAACATGCACGACAAAATAGATTTGCTGAGAAAATATGCAAAGAGCATATTAAACTTTTCTTCCTCCCATACAAAGAATGGCCGGTTCCACTTCAACCTCCAACTTGAAGAACCTTCCATCCACCACCCCATTTCCCCCACATGATTCTATTTTTGTTCCGACAAAGATTATAGCCTAGGAACAGTTTGTAGAAGTGTAATTTCTCTAGTCTATACATCATCCCAAAATCAAATTTGCCCACCATTGTATTATTGGAAATAAAGATGGACTAAACATTGTTTATCTTTTTCCAAAAAAAATCAAAACTCTTAGATATATATATATATAATCTTATATTTTGTTTCCTTTCTATTTTTACTCCAATCAAATAACTGAAAAATATCTCATTTTCAGTATCTCAAAATTTAAATTTACATCACTCACATATATTATATTTCACACCAACCACTTGGCTACACTTTAGTGGTTAAAACAGTATATATTGTTTATTTTGTTTTTTGTCAACCAAAAATACTATGACCCAAATTTTGGCACAACATTTTTCCAATATAAATAATTACATTTGAGACATAATATAAATTTGAGTATACACATTTAAAAACCACTTATTATATCACACAAAATTATGCTCTAAATAATGTTGTGTCTTCTACCAAACAAAACGGGAAAAAAAATTACAAAAAAAAAAAAGTTTAATTTATGTACATTGTATCCAATGATATGTTGCTTTATCGTTTTGTAAACAAATGAATTATCGTAAGCTTCATTGGTTAATGTGTCATAAACAAATGAATTATCGTAATCAACAGTAATAGTTCAGAGAATTGCCTTTATGACTAGGAGGACATCCAAACTGGGCTTCGTCTTGAACATTAAAGTTATAGCTTTGTTACATAGCTTTCCAATGCATGTTCGCAAATGCAGCCAAAGTTATGGCCTGTACAGTTAACATGAGTCAGAACACATGAAATACGAAAACCAATCCAAGAATTAAATTAAAGCTCAAATCCGACCCAAAATGTAAAAACATGATAAAAATATGATATTAACATTAAAAGCTCTCAAAATATCAAAATACAAACTATAAAATGTGCTCAAATGCACTAATGATCAAACAAGAAGCCAAAAAAATTACAACAATATATGATCATATATATATATATATATATATATATATGCTAAAACCTCTCTATAAAGTCACAAACAACCTTTAACTAATACGCAATTTTTATTCGAATTCACGCTGAGTTTAATTAGTCTTTTTCGAATTTACGCAATTTTTACTCGAATTCACGTTGAGTTTAATTAGTCTTTTTCAAAAAAAATTATTCTTTAATACACAATTTTTATTCGAATTTATTTATTTCATATACAATCTTAAAATAAATGCAAATAAAAACAAAAATAATAGATATAAAATATCACTTTATTAATATAATTCTTATTACATTTACAATGGGGTAAAACTAAATCTGCAAAAAAATAAAAACCACCAGAAAACCTAGCTTCCGGTGGTAAAACTATAAGAAATTCACAAGAAAACCAACTTTCATGTGGTAAAACTAAAAGAAAACCACAAGAACGTTGCTCACTACTCATCATTTTATCACCAGAATTGGCCTATTTCTCTTGTTACACCAAAATAAAGAAGGAAAAAAAGGAGATTCATAGAGGGAGAGAGTGAGGAGGAGAAATGATGTGAGGAAATGAGGAAGTTTAGAGGTGTATTTATAGGGGGAGATTGTAACATAGGTTATATCTACCATAAATATAGTTAAAAAACGTGAAAAAACTTAACAAAAACGTACAAAACCAATTAAAATTCATTGAACACCGTCCAAAAAATGTGTTCTTCAGTTCTGACTACCGGCCAACGTGTGTGGGTTAACTCGCACACATGCTAGTGGTGCGTGACTTAAGTCAGGCAGAACATATAAGGTGCGTTAGTTAAGTCACGTTGCATGACTTAACTAACGCAGGGGCATTATTATCTTTTCCCCACTTCCACCACCTACTCGGTATCCAAAGCCTAAGCCTATTTCGGTTCCGACGTCTATTCCGGTTATGAGGCTTATTGATTATTTGTCACGCTTCATGGTTCCATTTATTGAAAAAGTGGTAGATGTTATAGGCAATGGACATTGTGGATTTCGGGCTATAGCGGAGTTCATGGGATTGACCGAAGACATCTTATTCAAGAATTGAAAGATCATAGAGATGATTATGTGGAAGTATATGCGGGTGAGGATCGTTATAACTATATTTTAAATGGCTTACATCCTCCCGCAAATATGAGTGGTATTGCACAAGTTGATAAGTGGTTGACATTTCTGGACATGGGACACATTGTTGCTAATTATTACAAAAGGTGTGTTGTCGTGTTGACAAATCTTGAAATTGGAAAATCAGAATTTTTTTCCCACTAAGAGGGCCACCACCGCCGGGTAAGCAAAAAACTCTCATCATGTGCCTTGGGGTAATTCCGAATCATTTCGTGCTTATTTTTTTGAAGGATGGTTGTCCACTACCTCCATCATCTACGGAGTGGCACAATCACAAGAATGAAGATGCGATGACTTGTGAAGATGAGTATTTTGATCAACATGAGTTGTTCCGAAAGCTCATGGTTATTGAAAGTGGAAACAAAGCGGCGCCTATTTTGTTGGATACTCCCGAAAAAGCAAAGCAACAATTTGAAGTTATTGTGGAAGATGAAGAAGATTCTATTTCAATTGATCTTCCCCAATCACTTGGTCTTTAATGAGTGATTTTTTTGTCGGTGTTAGTCCTTTTTTTGGTAGAAATTACACTAACGTATATTTTGGGGTCGAAATTGTAATGCCAATTTTTTGTGGCCAATATATAACTAACATTATGTAATTTATATAAATATATGATAATATGACTTTTATGTCGTGAATCTAGTGCATAATTATTTCTTCCTTATTAATGTTTATGCATTTATGTTTACGCATTTTATATACATTTTATTGATTATTACGTTTCGTTTAATTACACCATAATGTATGATTTTATTTCATAAAGCTTTTGTGAAGTGAAACATGTCTGAGGTTGCAAAAATGGAAGGTCGTGTTAGGTACTCTTCTTTGAAAAAGACAGTTAAGGTTATGATAACGCTGACTGACTCACTAGATGATTTGAAGGCACAACTTAATACTTACTTTGAGCATCTTGGTGAAAATCAATATACACATAACTTATTTGCTCAAATGTCTTGCATAGACCTAGGAGAAGATAGAGATGAACATGCATGGAAAACGGCAAGCTATATGCCTTGGCTTATTTGCGAGGATAGCGACGTCGGATTTATGTTTTGGAATATGGTGGAAGATAATATATTATATATGTATGTTCGTTCCATATGCAACTGCGTAGAATGTCAGTAGAGATTTAATTTAACGATATGTAATGTGCTGTTTAATTATGGACACTATGTAACGTTTTGATGAATTTCAAACTTTCGTGTACTTTGAACCAAATGTCGGTTTGATTTAATTATGGACAATTGTAAAAGATAATGTATTTTTCTTGTTTATGCCTGAGTTTAAATGTTGTATGAGTTATATTGCCTTTGGAAATGCTCTGGTTTAATTACAGGTAAAAGCTTGCCGAAAAATGTCTAGGTAGAATTATGCAGAACCCTAGAACCCACTGTTTGCATAATTGATTTCCTCGGCAGTTAACTGCCGATGGAACCAGCTGCAGTTAACTGCTGAGATTTTATTCGATAGTTAACTGTCGATGAAAAATGAAACTGCCGGCAGTTAACTGTCGAGGGGGCATTTTCGTATTTTACATGTGTGTTTCAGCCTTATAACTTGTGTGAACAGCAATTTTCAAAAACACAACCTAAAGGCATAACCAGGCCTGAACAAGAATTGGACTAAAACACATTCGGCCCATTACAAAACTAATGGCCCAAATTCGTAATCAACGGTACTAGTTCATAGAATCACCTTTTTGACTAGGAAGACATCCAAACTGGGTTTCGGCTTGAACATGAAAGTTGTAGCTCTGTTACATACCTTTCCAATGCATATTTGCACGCCTCATTTGGAGAAACGCAGCCAAAGTTATGGCATGTACAGTTAACATAGTGAGAAGACATGAAATACGAAAATTAATCCAAGAATTAAATTAATGCTCAAATCCAACCCAAAATGTAAAAACATGACAAAAATAAGATATTAAACATTAAAAGCTCTCAAAATATCAAAATGTAAACTATAAATAAAATGTGCTAATTATGTCTCTCTGTTCTTCCTAATTCTCTTTTCAAAATAAATCAACAGGGACAAGAGTTTAAATAGGTAGGATGAATGCAGTAAGTAACTGAAGTTGTGTGTGTTCTATTTGGAAATGATCACAATCACTAACATCCTTGTCAATTCACCACCCTATTCCATTACCACCACCACCACCAACCATCTAAATCCACTCTCTGTTCTCCTCCCTCTCCGGTTCCCACGCCAATCCACTCTGTCACTCTCACCTCCACAGCGTTGTCTTTCTCTCCTGAATTTAGGATCATAGAGGGTACTGGTGCTGCTGATGTTGAAGGAAAGACGAGAGAAAGGGGATTAGTTCAATTTTTAATTAAAATGACACGTTATAATTCTTTCAAAAAAAACAAAAACAAAAACGTTATAATATATATCTTATCATACTATATCTTAGAAATCTTTTGGTTCTATTTCTAAGAATTAATTTATCTTTTTATTAGAAATATTTTGGTTCTTTTTTTTTTTTTTAAGTTTAGAAATATTTTGGTCTATTTCTAAGAATTACTAATCTTTTTATTTTTATGATTGTGCAGCTCATCTTTTAAATTCAAAAGAGTTACTTACCCATGGACACATTTACTACATCTTTGCGTAATTATGTGAATGAAATTTCTGAGGATATTCCGGAAAACATCGACTGGAGAGAAAAGGGGGTTCTTAATGATGTCAAGAATCAAAAGGGATGTGGTAATTTTTCTTGCTTCTGTTTTTGCTTATCATTGTTTTGTTAATTGCATATGCTTTGAAACATTATTTTTTTACTTGAAAAATATGAACAAACTAATCGGTGAGTATAAAACACACTTGACTAATGTTAATGAGATCTTTACTAATAGATACAGGAGTTATAAAAAATTAGCCTTAAACAAGTTCTCCGAGAACAAACTCTTTTTGTTTTTTTTTCTTAAATCGACAAATATTATTAAGCATTTGTTTGTTTCTGTTGTACACAGCCAATAGTTTCATGCGTCTCATGCATGAGGTAGAACCATAATTTTAAAATTCGGCTCGGTCATCGACTCGGCAGAGGCACTGGGTCATTGAGTTAATGGTCGAACTATTGAGTCACTGGTTGAACCGTATGACTGAATTGGACTAAACTAAATAACTCGGTTAAATGACTCAGTCATACGATTAATTTTTTTATAGATATTTCATCAGATTAAATCGGATTTAACCGATGAATCGGTCACTTAAAAACTAAAAAACTGACATGTAATATGTTTACATATATATTACATTCTATAACACAAACAAGCAGTTGTTTCAATGGTTAAGTTTCCCTACTATTCATATGAAAGTGTGTGGTTCGACTCCCACTGTCCCCAAATATTTTCATATTCTTGATTTTTCTACAAAAGTCAAAGTCGTTGAAGCATTTATTCGTATTAGTTATTATTAATCGTAAACCGGTTTAGCTCCAAAAATCGGCCGAGTCACCGGTTTTTAGCGAGTTTAACCAGTTTGTACTGGTTCAATTACATGATCGATCTGATATTGGACTCGAACTGGCATAAGGGTGGTTATGGGTAGAACAACACCAATTTCGGAGATAGTGATTTCAAGACATATTCAACAATGTCAGGACTCTCCTAAACTTTGTTGCACCCCATTAGGATCAAAATGCTTTGAATTTGACACTACCCCCACACCTTTACATACCCAATCAATGTTGTATTTTTGAGTTGATATTATATTTCAAAAGTTATTAAAAGTTGTTCATTATTTGTTGTTGATTTAACCATGTGATATTTACTTAGTCAAAGCCTTATTTGTTAAATTTATTTTATATTTATTTTTGTAACAGTTGATGCTTGACTGTTTGGTCAAAGGCTAATATCACATTCCCTGTTATTATGCCTATTTCCTTAATATAAGGAACAACTCACCACAACTCTCATGTATATATCCTTCTTTTATTTCTCCAAAACAAAACACGCTTAACTCACAGATACATGCTCTTTCACTTCATGTTTTTGTTGTACTCACAATTATTTTCTCTCATCCAAAATATTAAGTTTCTGGGTTACATCTCCTGATATCTTTGAGATAAATTTGAGTTGTTCTGTCACCTCCGGTTATGATTCATAACGGAGAAGAACTGTTGTATCCTGGAGGATATGCGCTTATAAGGCGGATAAAATCCTCAAGGACAGTGACTATGCCACGCCTCAGGTTACTTAACAGTGTGCTGTTATGCAGGTTCTAATTTTGTCTTGTGACGATTTTGATGGAGCTGTGTCGACAACCAAATTCGATAAGTTTCACTTGTTCTCTAATTTATTTTTAGATGTAATTGTTTGCTATTGTTGCATGAGATGATTCTATGTCATTATTTTACAACAATCTTGAGGATTTTATCATTTAAGAATCATCTTCATCAAAACTTTTCAAAACCCTAATATTTTGACATCGTTGCTTTACCATTCATCTTTGTTTCAATCCTTTAACTACCGCACAATATTTTAATTTCAAAACCATATATTACTGTTCATCGAATTATTCATATTTGCTTCAAAATAGTTATACAGATCTTTCTTAGTAAAACCCACATCAGCGTATCCACCCTTCTGAGCAACCATATATCCCATTATATGACAGGTTCTGATTCCATGTGATTGAAGAGCATCAAGTTGGGCACTATCTGCTTCAGAGATTTTACGATACAGTGGGTGCA
>Ga0315914_1002976_pt1 | contig 25927 bp, 14 predicted proteins | sample MpolenodulesMG_FD_203920 | JGI IMG/M metagenome (GOLD analysis project Ga0315914, IMG submission 203920) | Medicago polymorpha root nodule microbial communities from Los Angeles, California, United States - elongated nodules | ecosystem: Host-associated > Plants > Roots > Nodule | place: USA... | reverse complement strand
AAAAAAAAAAAACTAACTTTTCTATATTCATTTCCTTAAAAAAAAAACTTTTTTATATTCATTAAATAACTAATGTATCCAATTTATATATAGGTCAGATATATTAATTATTCATAAAATCTAAAAGGGTTAAATATGTTTTTGGTCCCTACATTTTGCTTGACTTAGAAGAATAGTCCCTACATTTTAATGAATGTTTTTAAAATCTCTACATTTTTACTCCGTTAGTACAATTGGTCCTTACCATCTATTTTCGATGACTAGGCTAACGGGAGATGCCACCTAGACGCCACTAGGATGCCACATGGCCTCATTAATGATATGTCATGCCACATGTTAAAATTCTAATTTAAATTAAAAATTAAAATCTTAATATTTTTTATTTATCAACAACACTTAAAAAATAAAAAATAAAAACAATCCCTTTTCTTCTTGTTCTTGTTCCATGATCTCTCTACCAACACCACACCACCCAGCATTATCGTCATCTTCATCTCTCTTCCATCATTTTTTTTTCGGTTTTTTAGAAATTTGAGATTTGAAATTCCTTCTTCATCATGGAACAACCTCTTCTCGTAGATTGACTTCATCCCCTTTTTCACCCTCGTCACTGTAAGCGTAATCGAAACTCCCATCCTCTGCGTCTTCAGCCCTTACGATGTCGTCGTCGCAGCTATCACGACTTCACCATACCGTCGCCGTTTTTGATGCTCAGATCCGACCACTCACCATACTCGGAACTGTTATCAGATTCGACACCATTGCTATAGCAAAAACCCATAACATAGTTGATGATTTTTCAGATCTAGCTTTATTTGATTTTGTTTGTTGAGGTTACGGCAGCTAGGAAGGAGATTCTTACATGTTGCAGTTGATTTATATTAGATTCAAGGAATCTGTTGGTACTATGTTTGAAGTTTTTTGTAAGATCTTAGTATTGTTGTAAATTGCATTGAATGATGCCTTCAGACATAGTTCAATCAACAAATTTTATCCAGTAAAAATTGTGAGGCTTTAGCTTTGAGTCTTAGGAATCATTTGCGTTACATTGGGATTCCGTGCTTAAAACTTGTGGTTGATTTCTTTTACAGTTAAATTGTGTTGTTTGTGTACTGCTAGTTCTCTTGCTGCTGCTATGTTTTGTTGATATTTGAGGAGAAGGTTTCAAGCTACAATGAAGAAGATGGTGATGGGAATTGAGTTATTTTTGGTAGAATGAATTTCTGAAATTAGGTTTGGGAGGATGCAACATGATAAAAATGTTTTTTTTATTTAAGGAAAAATGGTTTTTTTTATTAATAATAACTTAGATTTTAATTAAGTTAATTATAATATTTATACTGTTGACACCTGTGTCCACACAAGATGCCACTCAAAAAATACGGGGCCCATAACATGCCACATCAACATTCGTTAGCCTAGTCATCAAAAATAGACGGTAAAGACCAATTGTACTAACAGATTAAAAATGTAGAGATTTTAAAAACATTTATTGAAATGTAGGGACTATTCTTCAAAGTCACACAAAATGTAAGGATCAAAAACATATTTAACCCAATCTAAAAAGATGTTTTTTGTTTATAAATATGATTAGAAGAAATATATTAATTGATTTTTCATACACTCGAACGCATATCTATTTTTATTATGTCACAAATTATCACATCATTATCTTTTGTCTGTATTTTTCTCTTTGATGTTTACCAAACAAATATGTTCCATTTTCTTTATAGGTTAGTAGTTTTTTTCAATCTCTAAAGAAAAGAAGAGTATAATTTAAAAGAAAATAAGCACAAAAAAATTAAATATTAAATAATAATTTTTGTAGTGAATGTGGAATTTGAATCTAATTAAAGAATTATAGATGACAACTTCAGTTGAAAAATTATTATTTTTTTCTCGCTACAGCTTCCAAACGGCAATGAAGACCACTTTTAGGGCCGTTCCTGTGAAATAGGAGGCTCGGCTCTCTTTTTAAAATAGGCTCTAGTAAAATAAAACATTTTTTTTTTGTGTAGTTAAACTTCATTAAAAAAAATCAGAATCAGAAGAACTTCTAAACATGAAAGGAATTAAAAAAAAATTAAGTGACAGAGGTGAAATTTATCTAACGGTGTCGTTTTGATTTGTTACTCCTCCGTTGTGGAAAAGGGTAAAACGAATGGTTTATACGAAGAAAAAAATGATTGTTGTGATTCTTTTAATGAAATAGCTTTCCAAATTGACTGATTAAGTGATTATACAAATTAGGGATGATTTGATAGGATCAAATTTATGTACAAAAATGAGAATTAGAGTTTAGAAAAAACCTCAAACGTGTACTGAAGAAAGAAAATGATATAACATATATTTTTTTATTTAAATGGGGGGTGGGTATTAGACTTAATTTTTTATTTGAGGCCCGTTGCATTTGGAGGCTCTGCCTGGTTGAACACCTTGCACTCCTCCAAGGTCGGGCCTGACCACTTTCCACATAGCATTTGAGTCTCTAAGCAGACCACCATAAACAAGCCATATTCCCAATGATAAGAGTCATCCACATTGAATTTATTCTTTGCCACCTTGCCTAATTTTCTATTAGACGACTTTTGTAATAATTTTCTCACTCATGTTTATATTATATTTTTAAATTATCTTTCTATTGTTTTAGTTTTCGTATCAATGTATACTTTTCTTTGTAAATTTATAGATATGTCTACAAATTGTCACATAGATAGTTGTTGAAATAACAAACGTTTAAAAACTATTACTTGCAATGTAAGACTTCGAATGTCGACCAAAAATATCAATGAATTTCAACCTTTCTCGAAGAACGACATAACATCACAAATAGAGTACATCTGTCTCATGATAATTATCATTTTTCCCTTATTTTTCTTCCCTCTTTCAGAATAATTGTCATTTTAAAATACCAACATAACATTTATTAACTTTCACTAATAATCTATGCATAATTTAGAAAGACAATTAAACTCTCCTCATGAGCTTAAATTTGTTGATATAAAACCATTTCATAATATATATAGATGTTGAGATTCGAACCATGAATACTTCATTTATTCACCTTAAAAATTTTAATTTATATTCACTAAACTACTTAAAAAAAAAAACAATTTGAGATACAAATTAATTTTTTTTAAGAAAATATTATAAAATATAAAACATTTAATAAATAAAATTGAATAAATAAAAAAAAAGGTTAGCGACACACGTTCTAACACACACTTTTCAACACACTCTCTTTGATTTAATTGATTAAAATTCACATGAGACTCACCAAATTTATATAGGACCCACATAATTTGGTGGAATCTATGTGATTTTTAACGAGAGTGTATTGCGAGCATTCCTGTGGAGAAAAATAAACTATTCATTGTCGATTTCCATTTCCATGTTGAGTAATCAATCACACAAACAAAACCACACCACATGAGTCATGACACACACAAAACAACACTCTCCTCTCTCTCTCTCTCTCTCTCTCTCTCTCTCTCTAATATTCATTCATACATACTTTCCATTCTCTCTCTCTCTCTCTAACTCCATGATTGCATCTCACCCAAAAACCACTCCACCACCGTCAACCCCCTAACTCCGGTCACCGGAAAAACCATCTCCATCATGGGTAGCCTCAACAACAACAGCATCGATACTGTTAACGCTGCCGCCACCGCCATCGTCTCCGCTGAGTCACGTGTCCAACCCACTTCCTCTCCGGTTCGTCTCTCTCTCTCTCTCTATAGAAATATTCAGTTTTTTATTTCATCGTACGTGTGTAACACAGTTTCCTCGTTTTCGTTTCGATTTTCGATACTCTTTTTGGTTTTCGAGGATAACAACGTGCCAAAAAGAGAAAATCATGGGATCTTGTGTTTTGTGTAATATGTTTTTATTTTTTTATATATATTTTTTATTTTTTCAGCTTTTTTATTATTTTTATTTTATTTTTAACACTCTGATTCTGAGAGAAAAGTCCGGTCTGACAAGTAAAGTCTGATAAAGAATTGTTGATCTCAAAGTCGAAGTCGAGTTCATACTTATGAAAGTTTGTTTCTTTTTTGACTTGCGTTGAAAGATTGAATCACTTTTTTCCTTTTCATGTTTTTTATTTATTTATTTTTTAATATTTTTTAAACTGTTTTGATTTGGTTTACATAAAGTGTGAAAAGAAGGGAAATTATGAATTTGGATCTTGAGTGTACTTTTTTCTATAATTAGTGAAAGACTATGATTGCAATTTGCAAATGAAAAAGATAGAAGCAACCATGAATTATTATATTTATTAATTTTTAAAAAAGTGATGTTTTTTTTTTATATGTTTTGATGGGTTTAATTCTATTATTAGTAAATACTAATTTTAGTGTTGAACTCAATTTTTTTTATTTAATCTGCAGTTTTTTTTGGTGTGATGCAATTCAAAGTCATGTTATTTTCATGATAATATATAGTTTAATTGAGAAAGGATTTATTTTGGAGAAGATTTTGAGTTGAAATTTTGATGCATAATGATTCTATGAATTTTGTTTCATTGTTTTGATGATTATTTGGATGTAATTTTAAGCATTGTGTTCTGATTTTTTTTACTATTGACATAGTTCCAGTGAAGATTAAAATTATGATTATAATGACTTTGGACTCACTTTAATTAAATCTTCACATGCCTCTTATAGTTAGTCCAATAAACTTGGGATCTTTGGTATGCCTTCAAGAATTTATGTTCTGTATTTGTCATGCTTGTTTTTTGCCGGGAAAACGATAAACAGTATGCATCCGTTTTGCGAAAAACGACAATTTGATTTCAACAGTATTATGTTCTTCTTTTAATTGAATTTGTTTTTTTATTAAATTTAAACCGTTGTTGCAATGTTTTCATGCAAATTTGTACTGCACAGCTTCCGTAAGCATTAGCGAATCTCTTTTGTCGGGTATGAAAACAGATCATTTAGTAAGTTTACGAGAATTAATGTCTGAAATTTATGCCGAAATCTTTCCCTTCCCATTCCAGCTGGCAATGAAGCTTAGTTTTCATCTCGTCATTACATAATATGATATCTTTGATGTAAGTAGCTAAAATATCAAATCAACATTTGAGAGACATAGCAAACTTGGATCGCAGAAAATAGCGGTTTATTCAAATTATGCTATGACAAATTGTTATAGCCACTATTTCATAGCGCTTTGTACTTAATCCGTATCGTAGAATCATAGCAATTTGTTAAAATTCCGCTGCGCTATAGCACTGCTATGGCAAACTTAAGCCTTTCTTCTACTCTCCTATAAAATGGATAGGAAATCTCAGAAGGTTACAAGTACATGAGGAGCTTTAGAGTAATTCACTGCGTGCTTATTCTGGAAGATAAAATTCTAATGAGTATTCCTTTCCTGTAATATTTTGTGTCCTGAAATAATCGACTCACTTTAGATATGTGTGATAAAATTACCAAATTGGTAATGGAGTAATATGTCAAATTATTTGATGCTTCATCGAGAGAGATTTCGTAATATTTGGCTGTTTTCGTTTAATTATTACCACTACATGAACTTCACTCTTAAGTGTATCATTTTTCTTTCTCTGTAATTACGTTGTAGATTTCAATTCTGTTTCATCTTTTTCTTACAATTGCTTCTTTCCTAACTGCAGAAAAAACGCTGGGGAAGTTGCTTTAGCCTGCCATCTTGCTTTGGATCTCATAATAAAACTAGCAAGCGAATCGGCCATGCTGTCCTTGTTCCTGAACCTGTTGCACCGACAGTTCCAGTCACTAATGCCGCACCAAATCCTTCAACTGCCATTGTAATTCCTTTCATCGCTCCTCCGTCGTCACCTGCATCTTTTCTCCAATCGGATCCGCCATCATCTACCCACTCCCCGGCGACTGGATTACTTTCGCTCAGCTCTCTCTCTGCCAATGCTTACTCTACTAGTGGTCCTGCATCGATGTTTACCATTGGCCCATATGCCTATGAGACGCAGTTGGTTTCACCGCCGGTATTTTCCAACTTCACGACTGAACCATCAACTGCTAATTTTACTCCTCCACCTGAATCTGTACTGATGACAACACCGTCGTCTCCTGAGGTTCCATTTGCTCAATTGTTGGCATCTTCACTGGACCGAGCTCGTAAAAGTAACCACAAGTTTGCATTATACAATTATGAGTATCAGCCTTATCAACAATATCCCGGAAGCCCTGGTGCTCAACTTGTATCACCTGGATCTGTTATTTCATCTTCTGGCACCTCTACTCCTTTCCCTGATAGACGATCGTCACTTGAATTGCGCAAAGGAGAAGCACCAAAGATCTTAGGTTTCGAACACTTCTCCACTCGAAAATGGATGTCAAGGATAGGATCCGGATCCTTGACACCAGATGGTACAGGACAAGGTTCGAGACTTGGTTCGGGATCTTTGACACCTGATGGTGTTTCACATGCATCGCGATTAGGTTCCGGGTGTGCGACACCTGACGGTTTAGGGCAGGACTCGAGGTTAGGCTCAGGCTCTGTGACTCCTGATGGTGTTGGCCCAACTAATCGAGACAGCATCGACGTGCAAAACCAGATTTCTGAGGGTGTATCTGTTGCAAACTTAGATCATGGATCTCAAACTAATGCTACGTTAGTTGATCACAGAGTTTCGTTTGAATTAACCGGTGAAGATGTTGCACGATGTCTTGCAAATAAAACAGGAGCATTACTTCGAAACATGTCGAGTTCTTCACAGGGTATACTAGCAAAAGACCCTATTGACAGAGAAAAGATACTAAAAGAAACCAATAGTTGTTGTGATGTGTGTTCAGGGAAAGGAATAGGAGGAGAACATTGCTGTCAGAAGCGCAACTCTGTTAGTTCTTCCAAAGAGTTCAATTTCGACAACAGAAAAGGTGACGTTTCTGGTACGTCTGCGAATGGTTCCTCCTGGTGGAATAACAAGAAAGTTGATGGAAAGGAAAGTAAATCGGTGAATAGTTGGGCGTTCTTCCCGATGTTACAACCGGATATCAGCTAAGGATTTAGTTTCATGCAACATGACTTAACCTCTGATGGTTTAAAGCAAAAGATTTTTTTTTTCATTTTACTGCAGAATATTTTGCATATAATGCATAACTGAAGACATTATTTTGAATGGTATATGGATATATAGTCTCTTAGGGGAGCATAGTTTGTAGGTAGGGACATATATAATGGATTTAAAATTCTATGGAAACAATTACTCCTTGCATTTCATTTTCATATTTTTAAATATATAGAAATAGGAAAGTACAGGTATTTGTTGTGTATTTTTGTATCATTTCATGTGCAATAATGACAAAAAAAATGTATCTTTTTTCTTTGAGCAGTTGGATTATACAGAACCTGCATATTTGATGGGGTCACTAGTTCCAGATAGTGCTTCTATGTGGGTTCCTTATACAGCTCTATTGCTACATGCTTACCTGTTTTTAAGCCTTTTAATTAATAGTCTCATAGGAGGAGTACTAGCATCTCATCTGCCACTGACTGATGCATGGTCCCTTCTAGATCTGGGTTGTGTGCGGTCACAAGCAGTCAGTCTCGTGACTGCACGCAGTCAGCCACATTTGGATCGATTGAAAAGTCCAGATGTCAAGCTTGATATTTTAGGTTTTAAAAAATATGATCAAAATCAGCTTTGAAATTCGGATTGCGTATAGTTTCACTGCACGCAACCTGAATCCGTTCTTTTTATATCAAGGTGTGCAACTAAAAAGGCAGCAAAAAAGTTTTTCTGGTTCAATTCGGATTTTTTTAAGTGAATCACCGATTTAGTCCTTTCATTCTTGGCATCATACAACTTGATTTATGATTTTTTAAATGATATATGTAATTGAAAAAGTTCTCCATTCCATCTGGCAAATTTGTCTGTAACATTGTCTTAAATCGACTAAGTGCTTGTTTGGTCTGGCGACTATGACAACCTACCGTACGGTGAAAACCACATCAACGTAAAACCTCAATTTTGTTGCTTCTGATTATCACACTGGAACATGCATTGGGACGCAAGAAAAGGGTGCTAAATGTGCATTCAAACACATGCTAATATGATTGAACTCTTTCAATTTTTCGAAATAATTTCAAATTTTTAATCTTATAGGCCAAGTTTTTGTAACTCTACAATTATAGGAGACTAGATTGGTTATTGAGTTATTTAATTTTTCATATCTTATGAAAGGATTGTATGATTGACACGACGAAGAGGTGTATGGGGGGACCAAAATATAGTAGTGACTATATGCACTATGTTAGGGGTTTGTCTGAGTTGTTTCTTCTTGTCTTGTCTCTCAAGTTAACCAATAAGTTCCCTATTGGACAAAATGTTTCACTTTCATTTCAATGCCTTTAATGATAGGTAGGTACATACATGTTTCATTCAACAACCTGCAGGATTAAACTTTTCCATTGACATTGTCTAAAAAGGCAATGTCCTGTGAATAGTTCTGTGTGTATGTTCACAAACATTGATAAAACTGTATAGTTGCAGTTAAAACTTGAGAAGGTTTTATACTATATATTTGGGGATTGGGATTACCATCTTTTATGACCCTTTTCCTAGGTTAAAAATTACCCTTTTACATCTTTTTCAATGCCTTTTTGAGAGAGTATTGATTTAATAACTTTTGAGTATTATGAATTTTACAGTGTGTAAAAAGATAGTTATCCTATAACATGTACCTACTACTTTTTTTCAGCATAGGAAGAACATGCGTAGGTATACCTCATACCTATTTTTTTTCTCGACAAAAATATAAAATAAAAATTCTATCTCCACATATTTTTTATGTTTCAAAACGCTATATTTCATACTTTTTCTTCTTCTTCTTATCCTTCTCTTACGTCTCACTATTTAAGGATCAAAGTGACTGCAATACATCAGTACTCGTTCTTTTATACTATCAAATGTATTTGTGTGTCGACAAGTAGCAATATTTATAAAAGAGTTAGTCTATACAAAGATTGTTTAGTTTCGACTTTACTACTTTGATTATGATTAGGTTATTTGTAATAAAATTGAGGGTTTGCTCTTGGCAAAGCGGTTCGTTTTAATTTCTTAAGAAAGAGAAAGAAATGACTACGTCATGTCGGATTTCCTTCAATGAACTCTTTGGGTAACTACAATCTATGATTACATTGTGATTTATTATTTAATTTTAATATTTTTGAACAAAATATCTGGGCCAACGGTTAATGCTCCCTAATGTTTTAGTTGAGCCCATAACCCTTGAATGTTTAAAAAGGTCAAAGTAAGTAACAATTATCATTAGTCTATGTCTAAATCTAATCAATAATTGAACGCCTAAAATAGGTCAAGCCAAGAAAGTTAGGGATAATAATCATTGTGACATAAAAAGAATTAAGAACAATATTAATGAAATGAGATACAAAGTAATCAGTTGAAATTCATATAATCATTCAAAGTTACATAATCAAACAATTTCAAGGAAGTTCCTCTTACGTGATCTAACCTAGAGATGATTAGTTACTCATAGCTTCTAAACATACCCAATTAGATATGAATAATAACGCATGAGAGATGGATCATCGATTGATGATTCCATGGCTTATGAATGGCTCCGGTCACTCGAATTCTTCTAAATGGTATTTCCGCCTTCACCTGCTCATCAAAAGGTGTTTTCTCCACACTAACCTAGGGGTTCAATAATTATAGGTGCCTGTTTCCCTGAGTTTTAGGGAAAGTTGATTCGCGATGCGAGCCTTATACTCACGATGTGAGAGCTACATAATCAATTTCCTTGAGCTCTCGTTATATTCTTGTGATGCATGGCACATAGTTTGCGATGCGAGATAGATAGGGACGAACACATTATTTAATGGTCATCCTCTCGTGATGTGGGGCTCATAGCTTGCGAAGCGAGATTCACAGTAGCTGACTCTCTGGTTTCTTCACTCCTTGCTCCATTTCATCTCACCAGAACGTCTTTAACGACAATTCCAGGCATCATCAATAATAAACTTGTAAAAAGCACAGAACGATCACATAATTGTCTAGTTCAGGTGGATTTCTATGGTTTCAATGGTTTTCCCCTTCTTTTCCCTTTATGATTTTTTGAATGATTTCTTTACAAAACTCGATTATAACAAACATAAACTACCTATTTTTATTCTAAAATGCCGCTAAAAGATGACTAAAAATCATATATGATTTCTTGTCATCAGATTGACAACCTGCGAGGGCCCTGAAAGATCGTCACTCTGAGTCTATCTACGCCGTCCCCACTTAGGAGGAGCATTATCTGAATCACACTATTTGCGTACGCAAAAATGCTGGGTCGGCATGCCGAGTCTCAACCTACTAACATTCTCAGCCAGATCTACACAACAACCAAGAAAAAAAAATTAATTGAACATTCTTCGAAGCATTTAATTGAACACCTAGAACACAAAGTAAACATACAATTTCCATTGTTGTGTTTGAATTTATAAACAACCAGATTGCACTAATACACAATTTAAACTATATTCACAATAAAAATAATCTTCTAATTAATCAACAAATACCCAAATAATTAAGGATGTTTCAAATTTACAATCATATTAACCAATTTCAAAAACCCTAACATATAAAAGGAAAAGGAATGTGTAGGCTTTGAGATTTTGAAGACTTACTTGTTGCTTGAGTTTCATATATTTCTTGAGTTTTAAGAATTTTGATTGAGTTTGATTTGTTGGAGTAGGGAGAAAAAGTGTAGGTTTAAAAGAAAATGATAGTTTTAGTTTCTATATGTATTCACACTAAATTGGCTCTTAACTACCGATTAGAAGCAAATGGTTTGTAACTTACGTTCACAAGCAAACAATTCATAACTTCCGATGATAACATTTCTGATATTTCAAGGTACATATGAGCAAATAAAGGTATTTTTTAGGTCGAAAGCAATTAAAAGGTTCTTAAAAGCAATTTTCTCTAAAGTATTATTCATAAGAGATAGGCCAAGAGCTTGGCCGAATCAAAATAAAAACAATTTTGGGAGTTGTTACCAGCACCCTACAATTAAACAATTTCCTCACAGTCCTAGTGAACTTAGCACAGTTGGTAGGGACAATACATAATATAGGTCTGAGGTTCAAACACCAACCACCACAAAAAAATATTCCTCACAACCAAAAATACTTCTTTCTCTTAGAAATCCTACCACATTCCACACTTTTTTGTTTTTGGTTTTTTATAAGGAAGTTTTTTTGTATTTTGAAAAAAAAATTTGGACGGTAAATTTTTTTCACTCCAAAATATAATTGTGAAAGGTAAAAAAATGATATTTATAATTAAAATTTTTGAAACACAAATGTTTTTCGGGAACTAATTTTTTTTTCTTCTACTTATGATACCAATTCTACGGCCATGACTAAAGCAACATGGTATTTATCTTGATACATTCAAAAGTCTCACAATACTTATAGTTGAGGTTAAAAACAATAAATACAATGCTCAACCTAATGAAATGACTTTTACAAATGATAAAACTGTGATGACTTACTTAAAATTCAAAAAAGAAAATATATAAAAAGTATTGTGGATTTAAGGTATGAACAATGGAGTATTTATATTCCTTCCGTCTTAAAATAATTATTTTTTAACATTTTTTTCCTTAAAATAATTGTTATTTTAGAATACTAATATAATATTTATTATTCTTTTTCATTATTATACTCTTATTTATTTAATTTTATCGAACTTAACTACTTCACTAATTACAATTAATAAATATTACATTTTAACAAATAATATTAACTTTACTATTAAAATTTGCACAATTAATAATTTTTTTAAAAATCATGCACAAATCGCAAACAATTTGAGACGGGGGGGAGTATGTCCCTGTGAGCTTAACTCAGTTGGTAATGACAATGTATAATATATACAAGGTTTGAGTTCGAACTCCAGACACCACAAGAGATGAAGGGAGTATGAGATGTAGGGATGGCAATTGGACCCATACCCTATGGGCACCCGCAAAAAATACCTGCTATGGGTAGGGCAAAACCCCGGTTTCATGTGTATGGGCTTGGGTATGGGTAATTACCTGCAAATTTGAATGAGTATGAACATGGGTATGGGCACTGTACTACCTAGCCGCGCAACCCACATATATGCATTTATATAATATGATAAATAATTTATTTATTTTTTGTGTACAATTAATTAATTTATTTAACTATTTAAGCCTAACCCTAAAACAACTTAATAAAAACTTTAGTAACAACTTATTATGACTTTAACATGCTACTGCAACTTTTTAATGTATAACTTATGTAAAGTATATATTTTTTCTTTCTTTTTAGGGATATTTTGGATGTTTATTTATTTGGCTGAATACTACGATTCGTACAATTTTATGAGTTGATTTGAAATTTTTTAGATCATAGTTTTATTTCAATTGTGGTGTTTTTTATTGTCTTTTCACGGTTAAAGTGCGGGTATGAGCACTTAAGTATCCATAAGGTATGGGGAAGGAGACTAAAGTTGTTGCCCACGAGGGTACGGGTACAGACATTTTTAACAAACGCGGGTATGGGGATGAGTACTATAATACCCTGTCTATTGGATACCCATTGTCATCTCTAAATTGAGTTGTCTTAAAAAAAATGAGAATAAGCGCAACACACCGACTTGCACAAAAAAAAAGGATATTCAATATTAATCCATGCATTCAATCAACTCTACTACAATACCTTTGGTGTGAATGATGATGGTTGCGTTATGATCCTACCAAGACGTGTAGTCGCAAGAGCCAAATATTCCTACTTCATTCACGTGGCCCATCAAACTTTAATAAATGATCAATCTTTATTTTACTAGGATAGGATTAAATTCAATTACGTAGTCGCTTGTCTATTACTAGTTTCTGGGAAATGTTAACAAGGTGGATTTTAAGGTACACAAACTAATGTTTTTGTGTACCATACACCAATAGTACTTTCACGTTTAATTTCATATTAAGTAATTGAATGGCTTGGGCGTAAGCAGGGTGCATCATTTCTAATTCATGTTGTAGTATATGGTACTCCATTCGTTTCAAATTATAAGTCGTTTTAAAAAATCTTTATTCTATCGGAGAAACATATTTGATTGGTTGCCCTTTCAACTAACAACTTATATATTTTTAGATGTAAATATTTGTGTCGTGGAAACTCTACAAATGTTTTGTTAATTTTAAGTATATAATTCTCATATTTCTTTCTGTGTTCGATATATGTACATATGAATGATTATAATACTTATCAATCAAAAGATTAAAATATTCAATAATTAAGATCTGGTCAAAGTAAAAATAAAAATATTCTACTAACATTTCATCATCAGTCTAATATCAATTATTGGTGGCTTATGTAATACAACTCTTATTTTAATGGACAAAAGTCTACTGTGACGCTGTTTTATTTAGCTTGGCCGTTTCCTTCCACTAATCTCTTCCACTGTAAATGATTAATTAGGGTTAATATATGTTTATCCATGTAATATTATTTGTTTTTGCATACTGAGCATGCCACATAAGCTAGTCGGCATAGCAATGAGGCGGGGTGGGCAAGGGTTTTACCTTTCGCATCCCGTTCCCAACTCTCATATACTTACTTGTTATCTCACCCATACTCAACGAAGATGAGAATCTCATCACCGTCATCGATGGGTTCGGGTATCCCCGCCCCATTCCCGTTGTGAATAATTTTTTTAATAAAAAAAGAAGTTTTTTCATGTCGCTATAGGTGTTTACTTGTGTTTTTGGTAAGCAAGGACTAGTTTTAAATTAATTACTTGCAGGATCAAACTAAAAATCTTAGGACATGTTGTGCAATGTTTTTTTTTTCCTTCAGAAATTGTTTGAGTGTTCACAATATTCACGAGTTTTAATGTAAAAGATGAAGATAACTGTCTGATTCGGCAGAGATCAACAAGAAGGTTTATGCATTTAAGAGAAAAGAAGAAATCTTTAAAGATAAAAACAAAGGAATTTAAAAGAACGTAATTTACAATAAAAGTGTGGTTCATCAAATCAGTTACATACATTCTTTTGACTCTTTTCTCTCTGCTTGGATAACTCAAGTGTGAAGAACTTTTGCATATGATTTGTGACCCTTATTTCCTATGAAAAACTACTATATATAAATGAGTAAAATAACCGAATAAACCAACAGTTTCAAGTGGTATTCGTATCATATTAGAGTGGTTTCTATACCATATTGATGGTGTTATTTCTCGAACGATTATCTACGGTGCAGTGGATAATCACACAGTTGGAACTGAGTTGTTTTATCCTGAAGGCGGCGCAGTTGGTAGCCTACCTTGCACAAACTCGGGTAGTGGCGCGAAACGTCTTACAGAGGACGACTTAGTCATTACTCAACCCAATAATCTCTTCGGTAGTGATTTTCCTGTTAAAGGTACTTTTCTAATTCTGGAAACAACAAGTTTTGCTGCCATGCTTATAAGCTAGTTTGCACAATCATATGAACTTAGAGTCCAAAACCAAAGAATCTTCATGTCACAAGGTTGGAATCAAAACGAAACTTTGACCGAGATAAACATGAATTTGTTAAAGACATATATTAACCCCAATAATTCTGCAGATGATTGAGTTTAGCAGTACGGGCTAAACTACAATATGGTAAACCAATTAAGTTTGAATCCTTAAAAAAATACGTGACACATATGCAAAAACAAAAAGGAATGGTCTTAAATTAATATAGCTGGTGATATGGACAACTTGATATTAAACAGTGACCAAGTTCTGTCCTTAAAACATACCAAACTAGATGCCAAACTTGGAGTACAAGAAGTCAAAAACAAATTTGATTTGGGTTTTGAAGATTCTCACAGTTACACATACCATTTTTCTATTAAATACCTGTTAGATCCGAAAAAAATTTGTTTTGGTAAGTAATTCTCGAGTTTGATCTTTGATTGAAATAATCTTTATCGGATTTACTTATATTTTGAACAAGCACTAAATTATTAGAGAATACTTCAAAATTAGATGATTAACACCAAAAAATTGTTTATTTAAAAATATAATAACCAGCGTCCTTAATTTTCGGTGGTGACCAAGGTTTGAACATTGCATATATTATATCTGTGTTCCTAACTAAGAGGGAATTATGTGATTCCAACCGAGATCAAAATTATTCCCAACTTTATCAAGGTATTGTTGTGTGAAACAACCGACTATTATGTCTCACTTGTTTTTTTCTATTACAAGACACATCCTAAGTGAATATGTAACTTAGATGTTTTGAAATTGCTAGATTCTTTACTCTTAAATTCAATATTCTTAAACACTGGCCTTCCACAGTTGCGTCTATCACCTTAATGAAAGCTGTTTGTCATGTATGTCATGTGACTGTGTCAACTTCAACACTACTCATAATAATTGTCCCAAGTCAATACATCTCTCAACCAAATTAATATGTTGTTTCCAAAAATTATAATTAAATAATTATGCATAATCATAATCACATCATAAACAATCTCATGTTTAGCTTCTATCCAATTATAATAAATTTTTTTAATGAAATTTCAAAATCATACTGGAGTTCTGCTAAACGATCAATCCTTTAAATTCATATTAACCATTCGAACTCAATCATTTGACTAAAGTTTGATTTTTGTTACTAACAAATTATCTTTTTGTAACAAATTAGCCATTAATATTTCCTATAAAAAAATAGGAAATATTTGTTTTTTTAAACGAAAAGAAAATATATTAAATAAAAAGAAAAAGATACAAAGATTGAGGACATAGGACCCGACTCAGGAAATCCCAATCGAAAATACATCGCGATAAATCAGTTCAAGTGAATCTACTCTAATCTACCGGCTAGAAATATTTGTCTTTACCTATGATTCAGTCATTAAAGTCTGAAGTTGCCGTTTATAATTTTATTGATTATTACAATCCACAAGTTATACATATATAAATGTCATGTTACACCATGTGACTATGAGGTGTCTTGTAACCTCAATGATCCAAGGTCCATGGATATATACTACAATTTTCTCAATCTTATTCCTTAAAAAAAAAAAACAAGTACCCCTTCAAAAAGTTTATCTCTTTTAATGCTGATGACAAAAATACAAATTTGTGGTATAGGAAAGAAATAGACATGAGCTTCCAAGTTAGACAACTCAACCAAAAACAGATTTTTCTTTTCAAGGTTTGTGGTACACGTTTTATGCTTGTTTTCTTACTCTTCTATTTTCCTTAAACAAAATTTTAAGATGATATTATCTTGCTAATATTTTCCACAACCAAGTTTACTATACCATAATATTGAAATAAAAGATTGCATGTCTTTTTTTTTTCTTTCTTAATAAACATTATTATTGGTTTAACTGAAAATAATTCTTTCAGAAAAAAAAAACTGAAAATAAGTTTGTTATATTTGATCTAGCTATTTTCTATTTCTGGGTTTTGTGAATTGGTTCGATTCTCTTAGAAGAGTGTAGAGATTGAACTTTCTGAAAAAACAAGTTGAAATTTTTTTTTATCTTTCTAATTTATAATCATATCACAAGCATAATTACTCCATCTTAAACATAATCACTCCATCTTCTTTATCACTAGTGAATTGGTTAATGATTCAAAATTCACAATATTTCAATCTCACAGTAGTAGATAGATAAGTTCATGTTTGGAATCACAGTGAATTTGACAAAATCACAATGACATCGTGTTTTTTTGGGAACTTCAAATTGTAGCTTTAACTAAAATCACGGTAGCTCATCGTGATTCTGACAAAGCAATGAAGTCTCAAAAGGTTAGATTTCTTTTCATGGTTTTTTTCTAACCAATTTCTTTTCCTTGTTCAGGAGATTTCATTCTACCAAAGTAAAAAATTCCATGGTATTCATAATGGACTAAAGGTGGAGTTTTGATCTTTTATTTGGTTGTTGAATCAAAATAATGGCACTAGCTCCAATTCCAAAAGTTGTTTTAGGTTCAATAGCCTTTGCCATTTTCTGGATACTAGCAGTTTTTCCAGCAGTTCCATTTCTACCAATAGGTAGAACAGCAGGATCCCTTTTAGGTGCAATGCTTATGGTAATATTCAGAGTTATAACTCCGGAAGAAGCGTACGCTGCGATCGATCTTCCAATTCTCGGTCTTCTTTTCGGCACAATGGTTGTTAGTGTATATCTTGAAAGAGCAGACATGTTCAAATACATAGGAAAATTACTTTCTTGGAAAAGTAAAGGAGCAAAGGATTTACTTTGTAGAATCTGTTTGATTTCAGCTTTATCAAGTGCTCTTTTCACAAATGATACTTCTTGTGTTGTTTTGACTGAATTCATATTGAAAATTGCGAAACAGCATAATTTACCCCCTCACCCTTTTTTGCTTGCACTTGCTTCAAGTGCTAACATTGGTTCCTCGGCTACGCCAATTGGTAACCCTCAAAATCTTGTTATAGCTGTTGAGAGCAAAATTTCATTTGGAGAGTTTTTGTTTGGTATTGTTCCAGCTATGCTTATAGGAGTTGTAGTTAATGCTTTGATTCTAATAGCTATGTATTGGAAATTGTTATCTGTTCATAAAGATATCGAGGATCCTATTGCAGAAGTTGCAGCTGAAGAAGATGTTAATTCTCATCAATTTTCTCCAGCTACAATGTCTCATTATTCATCATCACTTAATTCTCAAGAGTTGAATGGTTACATAGTAGAATCTTCTAGTATTCAAAACTCTCCTCAAGTTCATAATCTACGAAACCGATTGGTTTCGAGTGATAGTGAAATTGATAGGTTTCATGTTGGTAGCACAATTGATTCTGCTAGAAATTCAACTGCATCAAAGGAAGGGACTAATAATGACTTGGCATCTCAAACAAAGGAGGAAACTAATCCGTCGAAAACCATTGTCGAAGTAGATAGAACAATAGAAGGACATGTTTTGATTTCTTTGGAAAGAAAGGACTGTTTAAGCGCTGAGTGGAAGCGTAGACTGTGGAAATCTTGTGTTTATATGATCACATTAGGAATGTTGATTGCAATGCTTCTTGGTTTAAATATGTCGTGGACTGCAATTTCGGCTGCATTAGCTTTGGTTGTTCTTGATTTCAAAGATGCTAGGCCATCTTTAGAGAAGGTACTAAAAAACTATGAACACTTGGCTACTATTATTCTTGTGCTAGTTGAAGATTGAACAAATATCTTAAATTTTTTTTCTTGTTGATACAGGTTTCATATTCACTTTTGATATTCTTTTGTGGAATGTTTATCACAGTAGATGGATTCAACAAAACTGGAATTCCAAGTGCTTTATGGGAGTTGATGGAGCCTTATTCGCGAGTTGATCGTTCTAGTGGAATAGTGATACTTGCTCTCGTTATACTTGTCCTATCAAATTTGGCTTCAAATGTACCGACTGGTGAGTGAATGATTATCAGGTCCTCTGTGGTTACTCGATTGTTTTATGTATTGTGTCCTTGTCTCTCCTACTTTTACAATTTAGAAACTGAAGACGATCCACACATCATATGGTTTTATGTAATTGAATGCATCAATTTGTTTGCACCATGTTATGTTAGTGTTGTGAAATAGAGCCTGGCTATCCGGTTCAACCGGAAATAGGCCAGTCTGGCGGGTGGTTGAACCAAGGTCGGTTCACGGTCCTTTAAAACCAAACAGAACCGTATTTTACAGTGGTTGGTTCGTCCGGTTCTTTGTTTACTATTTATTTGTTATTTGGTTCAACTATGGTTGAACCAATTGAACCATGATTCGGAAGTCTCACCGATTTGACCTCTGGTCCATTTCGACTTCTGGTTCAACATTGGTTTGGACAACATAAATTACTATGTGCTTTTCCATATCAGTAATTGTTTAACCTTCACTGCTGATCATTTCTGTCATCCACTTCAAATGTTGTATTTCAAAATTTTGAAACTCAAAAATTATGTTTGATACAAAATTACAATCATTGCTCCAAATATTTCCTCTTCATTTACTTGAAAATTTTAGAGTTAAAAAATATAGTTATATCCATCTTTGGAGGCGTCTTTTCGATCTGATGTATCATTGACCAATCTTGTGTTTACATTTTTGTAGTACTATTGCTTGGAGCAAGAGTTGCAGCCTCAGCTGCTGCAATTTCCCAAGAAGATGAGAAAAGGGCATGGCTCATATTGGCTTGGGTCAGCACTATAGCAGGGAACCTGTCACTATTGGGATCAGCTGCAAACTTGATAGTTTGCGAACAAGCTCGTCGAGCTCCAAACCTATCATACACATTAACCTTCTGGAGTCATTTGAAATTTGGCCTCCCTTCAACTATTATAGTCACTGCTATTGGTTTGACACTCATAAGATGATAAATATTTGTTGTTGAACTCCAAAAGGGTTCTGTTGTAGAAATTTACGTACAAGTAAAATCGATTTCTTGATATACAAGTTAAAGGGTATATGAGAAAATATACATATTGTAAATGAGTACCGAGTTTTCTATGTTTTGAGCATTTGTGTCAAATAAGTAAGTGATTTTGATGATTCTGAGTTGGCTAGTAGTGATTTCAAATTTCAAATTTATGATATGTATAGCTATAAGAGTTAAAGCATTAACTACAACACCTAAGAGCATACCTGGGGAAGAATACCAGTTAAAAATATTCCAAATGAAATCTCAAAAAATGGATTGGTGCCATTAGTTTGATTCAATGGTCAAAATCTAGGACATGAAAAAGTGACCATAAAGTAAAAAAAGACAAAAAAATGAACAAAGTTCTGCTGTTCTTGCCATCAACCATTTCAGAGCAGAATCCATGTCTTGATAAGTTAAAACCAAAGTTTTATTTATTTATAATATGAACACTAACTTAAAATAATATAGTTTCATATTGAAACATTGTCATTGCAAAAACGATCATTACCCATAATCACTGAATTATCTTATAGATACGTAAAAGCAGATCAATTTAATGATTAAATCTCTTCAAAAAAAAATTAATGACTATATCTAACATTTAACAAATCCCAAAATTGAGTTAGTTTCTCATCAAAAACATGTTCTAACATCAATTCTCTTACAATAAACTTAGCATTTAAAATTTCCCAATCAAATGTTAAAAAGAAAAAGATTGTTAACTTGTAGAAGAATTTTTGTCATTGAAATTAGAAATATCATTTTGAGCTACTGTAATCTCAATGTAGTATTATTAGAGTGTTTGTAGTATAATTAGTCATAGAATCTCATATTCAGAAACAACATAAGATTACAAGCATCAAATAACTATTAACGAGAGCAAATATAAAATAGAGATCAAGTAAACTTATCGATTAGTACGATTGTTGCATGCAGAATGAACCACCGATATAGCATCTCTAACATCAATTCAGAAGACCTGCAAAATAATTATCAATTACGTAAAATACCCGAGGTGTTACATAGCCACTTTGCTTAAGAATTTATCCACCTCATAAGCATTACAAATCCCCCATGATTTATGAGGTCCCCGATATAAATCATATTCGGAGATTACAAAACAACTTGAATTTGCAATGATAATATTAATTTAGAAACTCAAGTGTACTTGGAGAGGAGAAAATAACTTTGATGTGTCTTATGCAAATGGTTGTTACCAAAAAAGAAAAGTATAAAGATGCAAATTCTAATAATAATTCAGATAAGGTAGATCAAGATCACATTGCAATTTTCATGGAGGAAGTTGAAGAGATTGCAAGGGAAAAAGGAGTATATACTAATAATGTTGAGATCGTTATAAAAAATACGCAGACATGACCTAGTGGTAGAAATTACCACAAGTAATCTTGAGGTCCTGAATTCAACTCCTAGAAGTTAAGAAACCATGTCTACATGTTTGCAAAAATTTACAAAAGAGGAATATATATATGTGCAGTGTTCTTCTTTCTTAACTCTTACCGATCTCTCCACTTTTCTGTATCGATTGCAAAATCTCTTTTTCATCTTCATTGCGTTTTCTGCGACATCACAAATTAGGGTTCCAGAAAATGATATTCAACTTGAATTTTATTTTCCAAGTAAAGTTGAGAGTGTTAAGAATGTTAAGCTTATTTTTGTTCTTTTTTAACATAGCAGATTCCACTGGTGTATGAATTAAACTATTTTTCTGTATCAATCTATTCTATACTATCTTGTGCCAACATTTATAAAGTTTGTGCCAAAATTAACTAGAATACATTATTCTAGTAACAAACTAGACTTCATTTCATAACATTTATACAGTTATCTGTTGTAACAAAGTAATAAATTAGTTCTTTGTCATGTAACAACGCATTTCTCCGTATGGAACAAAGTAGTTCCAATGGCTTGAATATAATTGAAGAGATTGGTCTGAATCACATATAATTGTCATCATGGTTATGAGTTGGATGATTGTGTTAGTCAATAGTAGGTATATACTAAAAGTCAATATCAGAATACATAATTTTATCACAGTATAATGATCATAAACTTAAAATAGAAATTACGCTTTTACAAACTATTTTTCTTACAAACTCATTTGATACACCCTATATATATACGGTTTTGCTAGAAGTCACCCATGAAGGTGTCTTTTATCAAATGCTCATAGAATAACTTGTTAAAAGACACCTTCATAAAATGTGTCTTCTAGCAAAACTCATATATATATATATATATATATATATTTGGAGGTCCAGCTTGGTATTCCTGTTTGCACTCCTCAGTAGACGACCCTGCTGGAAAGAGTCAAAACAATTTCATACTTGGTAACTCTGTGATTTGAGCATTTGTGTCAAATAAGTAAAATCGATTTCTTGATATACAAATGGTATATGTGAAAATATACATATATGTAAATGAGTACCTTGTTTTCTTTGTTTTGAGCATTTGTGTCAAATAAGTAAGTGCGTGATTGTGATGATTTTGAGTTGGCCAGTAGTAATTTTAAATTTCAAATTTAAGAAGCAGTTATAATAATATGCATAGCATGGTTTTAACAAGTTTTGATCCAATACAATAAAATAATAATTTTTTGCATTTATAATTTTCCAATACATAGCTATAAGAATTAAAGCATTAACTACAACACCTAAGTGCCTACCTGGGGTCTGGGGAAGAATATCAGTTAAAAATATTCCAAATGAAATTTTACTACCAACAACAGCCATAACAAAATTGCACTTGAAGAAAGTTCAAGCAAAAAAAAGGGAGTGGTGGTAAATAATGTTGTTTTGGATATTGGAGCCATTATTTTGATTCAATGATCAAAATCTAGGACATAGAATTTCCTGAACAAAAAGCATTTGGTTAGACAAAATGCTTGAAAAAGTAACCTCTTGAGACTTCATTGTTTATTTAATATGCAAAATTGAGTAGAAGACAATCATAAAACTATTTATATAAAATTGGATGAACATGTACATAAGCATTGATTATTGACATTGCATCATGTGAAGAAGTTACAATATAAAAAGAACACAAAATAAGGAAGAATCTTTCATCAAAAAATAAAGAAAATGTTACTACAACTGACATTTTCAAAATTCCACTATAATCTTGAAAATATGAGTCGTATCAACATTTTCTCTGTTTTGATGAAAGATCCCACCTTATTTGTATCTTGCAACTTTCCACTTTAATCTAATGCTAAATAAAAGATCAGAAGAAGATCTTACCGAAAGATATTTTACTAAAATTTTAGATACATTCTAATTGTCATGGGAATTAACAATTGTCCTTGCATCTCAATTCAATTTTAGGTTAAGATAGTTTGTAGCCTAATGGTTCACAATTTTAATCTTGATTCTAAACTTAAGAATCTCATTATTTAATTATTATATGCTTGCCTAAGAGCACTAACTGCTAAATAATCAAATGAATATATATGAAACTAAATGTGTATTTCGGTTAAAGAAACATAACAGACTAACACGTTAGCTCAAAATATACCAGCTACAAAATATTCAACCTAGATTCAAATAGTAAGTCAGTAACATAAAGTCTCATATGATCAAATTTTGGAGTATCAAACCAATGATTTTTTTTATAAAATATAAAATTACAATATGAACAATAAGTTAAAATATTTGTTTCATATTGCAACATTTGTCATTGCAAAAATGATCATTACCCATAATCACTAAATTATCATATAGTTAAGTAAGAGTAGATCAATTTAATGATTAAATCTCTTCTTTAAAAAAAACATAATGATTAAATCTAGCATTTCACAAATCCCAAAATTTTGAGTAAACTTAGCAAAAACATGTTCTAAAATAAATTCTCCTACACTAAACTTAGCATTTCAAATTTCTCAATCAAATCTCAAAAAAAAATAAGATTGCTAACTTGTGGAAGAATTTCCGTCATCGAAATTATTAATATCATTTAGGGCTAGTATAATCTCAATGTAGTATAATTAGAGTGTATGTAGTATAATAAGCATCAAATAACTATTAATGAGAGAAAATATAAGATAGAGATCAAGTAAACTTATCAGTTAGGAAGATTGTTGAATGCAGAATTGACCACCGATATAGCATCTCTAAAAATAAATTCATAAAACCTGCAAAATAATAATCAATTACACAATACCTAAGGTGTCACATAATCACTGTGCTTGAGGATTTATCAAACACATAAGAACAAATCTCTTATGATTTATCACTACTAAAAAAACAAAAATTAGTGAGGGAAATTTAGAGATGAAAAACGTGAAATCGCTCTCTAATTCCGTCACCAAATTTTACGACCAAAAAATTTATAAGAAATTTTATTTTTTCTGTCATTAACTTACCTCCCTAATTTTGGTTTTCTTAATAGTGTATTAGGTCCCTGATATAAATCATAATCGGAGACTACAAAACAACTTTAACTTGGAATGATAATATTATTGTAATGATTATATGATCTCAGAAACTCGGTGGGGGAATAATTTTGATGTGTCCTATGCAAATGGTTGTTGCCAAAAAAGAAAAGTGTGAAGATGCAAATTCTAATAATAGTTCAGATAAGGAAGATCACAATGCAATTTTCATGGAGAAAGATGAAGAGATTGCATGTGAGGAACAAAACAAATAATTAAATGTATTTAATGAAAATGATTTGTTTGAATTTTGATTTATAGGAAAGAGAGCCTATAAATGAGGATGGTTGTGAGGGAGTGCCACAGAAGAGAGATATAAATGAGGATGGTTAAAAAAAAACGTTTATTGGGGACTAAAAGTAGGAATTCTACAAGAAACAACATACATCGAGATTTCTTAAAGAATAAGTCAATTTGGTGCGATACAGAGTGGATTGGGGTGCATGTAGTAATTTTAGAAGAATAAGTCAACAAAGAAGCAAACTTCGGACCATTGGGTCCTCAATCAGAAAGAGTCAAAATAACCTGGATCTCGAATATAAGAGAAAATCATTTTTTCATGTTCATTGAATAAATGATGTATATTGTAACAACCCGATTTTTACTAGATTTAATTTTAATTGTTTTACGTATGTGATTAATTGTCTATGTGTGTATTTTAATGCGTTTTCGATATTAGAAGGATATTATAGTCATTTTGGAGTCAGAGGTATTTTGGTCATTTTGTGAGTAAGGGTAAATTAGTAATTTCATGGTGAGGATTATTTTAATGCTTAAGTGAGAGCCATTATTATTTTATTAAGTTACTGGTGGGTTGTAGTAATTTATTTTATAATTGGTAAGTGATCGTTATTATTAACTTTTAACCGTTAGTGGACAGAAACTTTGGGAGTTTGTTTATAAGTGTTGTGAGCCCATTAAGTCACTAAGAGGGTTAAGTCCAATGTGTAGAGACTATATAAGTATTAGTCATTAAAGAAAATAGGGTTGTATAATCATTTTACAAGTTTAAGAAGAGGTAGAAAGAGAAAGGGGCAAGAGGAAGAGAGAAGGGTTAGAGAGAAAGATTGAAGAACCCATAGGAGCTCAATTGAAACTTGAGCTAGGTTTGTTGCTTATTGAGGTAAGAGGGGGTTAGATTTCATTCATAATCTTTTGTATAATCTCTTTTTCTTCTTAAACCCATAAGTGCTTATTTGTGAAAAGTGATTAATTGTGAATTTAGTTGGTGAAATTCGTGCTTAGGTTTTGATGTAATGTTTGGGTATGTGAATTAAATGATAATTAAGTTGTTGATGATAAAATTACATGCTCAAGATGTGTATATATGTATACTTTGTTGATTTTGTGCAATTTGATGAAAAATGATGTTGTGGCTGTTGAATGATGGTGAGATCATGATTATATGATGTAGTTGTTGTTGTGATGTTCTCATCAATTTATGCTTTGGGTGTTGATGAAAGTATTGTTGTGATTGAATTGTGGTAATTTTGCAACTTTTGTGAAAATTGGTTGATAATGAAGAAGTTTGATTTTGATGATGTTGAATGAGTTAAGGAAGTTGTTAGAATGGATTAGGATGATATGATTTTCTGTTTTAATCACTTGCTCTTGGAGAGAAATCATTTTGGGGAGAAAACGAGTTTTTGAGTAAAAGTCATTTTAAGAGCTTTTGCCAAATAAGTCATGTTGTGATGAGTTTGATTAAGTTGTTTTAATGTTGAAATGTCAAGTTTTCAAGTGTGGTTTGTATGGTCTAAGTGTTAGGAATGCATTGGCGAAAACGAAACTGAAATCAGACTCGAAAACAAGATTTTATGCGTGAAAACGTAAAAATGCATTTTGTTGTACTGGTGAGGTGACACGACCGTGCGTCTAGATGACATGACCGTGTTAGAGTCTCCTGTAAGGGATGACACGACCGTGTGTCCTAATGACGCGACCGTGTCAGTTCTGCAGAATCTCGAAACCTCGTTTTTTCGTGTTTTTGTGTACTTTTAAGCATGCCAATGGATTCCAAACACCTAACCTTATTCAATCAATTTATAATTAAGCTTGTAAGAGTATCATAGCTTGATTCTAACTTGGTTTT
>Ga0315914_1002974_pt1 | contig 25931 bp, 17 predicted proteins | sample MpolenodulesMG_FD_203920 | JGI IMG/M metagenome (GOLD analysis project Ga0315914, IMG submission 203920) | Medicago polymorpha root nodule microbial communities from Los Angeles, California, United States - elongated nodules | ecosystem: Host-associated > Plants > Roots > Nodule | place: USA... | reverse complement strand
TATATATATATATCAATCGATAGAAAAGAAAAAAACAATGTATCCAAAATATTTGAAGGTCCATTCATACGCAGCAATAGAAGAACTTTCAAATCAAAATACTACTAGCAATACAAAAAAGTTTAAGAACTCTTAGGATGTCCCTGTTAGCATAAGAAAACCAATGGATCCTTCGTGACATTCAACCAAAGATTACAACTCCTCAATAAACAAAATATTAAATATAAACTTAAAATGATAATAGAATCACTCTCAACCAAAAATTAATTATGCATCTCCTCATATTATCTCGCAAAACTACATAAACATTAATAGAATCTAGAATACTACTTCCAAATCCCACTCCTAGGAGACTACAAAACATAGATATAAGATATGTTGTCTTGGAAGGGCTATTCAATCCAACCGGCAAATTCATCATCATCACCAATATCACCAAAATCAAAATCAGGAAGCTCACTAGGTTCTTTGTCATCAAAACCATGAACTTGAATATCCTCGAAATCACCTAAGTCACCAAATTCTTCAAAATCTGGTCCAAAATCATCAATGTTAAACCGATCAAAACCAAATCCCAAACCAAAACTGGGATCAGTCCCAATTGGATTCTCAGCAGCAACTGGCTCAAGCAAGTTAAAAACACTCAGATTTGGAATTTTTAGCTCTTGAAGTTGACAAGTCAGCATTTCACTTGCTTCATCAACAAGAACAACTACATTGTTTGATGGAACATCAACCTTGTCAATCGAATTGGATGCTAAGGTATCCAACTCAAGCACGGAAGAAGGCGATGTTTGTAAGAATAAGCTCTCATAGTCTTTAGTAGTTGAGCATTTCTCTGACACTAAAGCATTAGAAGCATCAGCATTTGCAGAAGATTTCTTGTTCAATGTTGCAACTAGAGGGGTTGCAGAAGAACCCTTATTCAAGCATCTTTCTGCTTCCAATGCCTAACGCTCAAGTTTAATTTGAAGCCTTTTGGATTCATATGCTTAAGAAGCGTCTTCGGCGGTATTGTAAGTTCCCAACCAAATTCTAACATTTTATAAAGGAATACGAATTTCAGCAGGCCATTTTCCCCATTTCCTCATACGAACACCTCAATATTTGGATGAAGATTGTCTCCTTGTTTTTGGAGAAGTTATTGTTGGAACAACTTTCTTATTGGTTTGACGTTGTGTTGAAAGACATGCCTTTCTCCCTGTTACAGTCTTCGGCTTCTCAGAGAAATTGTTTTCAGAAGCCAAAGAAACTGCAGATACACGAGGAGGGAGAGTGACCTCAACAAAGCTTGTTTTTATCGTTGTTCTTGCATGTTGTAACTCATCTTCAGATGAGTCGGTTGCCTCTGGATCATTATAACCAACTTGCAACTTCCTTGTGATCAATTTGGATTGTTTCAAAGCGTTAGGCCTTGGTCTAGCTCTAGATTTTCAAGAACCCCGCATGGTGGATTAAAAAATATTTTAATTTTTTTTAGTTTGAGAAAAACCCTACAGAAACCCCTTCAGAATTCCCAAAAAGTTTGTAAAAAATGGAAATTTAAATATTAAAAAAAATGAATCAAACACAAAAATGTTGACAAAATCTCAATTAAGATCCCCTCTCAAGAACAAAACAAGAATTGAAAATCTTTGTATATGAAATCCTCGAAAACACATAACTCGGCTACAAGTCCTGAAAAATTACAAAAAATATCGTTAAACCCGAGAATCCATAAATCAACAAGCAAAATTATAATCAAAAATAAATTTAAAAGCCATAATAATGATAATAATATCTAATATTGAAGAAATTATTATGGTAGTCGATTAATGGAAAAATAAAGGGAAGAATCAATTAAAAAAAAACTGTGTTACCTCGATTGCATTGAAACAACAGGAATCATAAAAAAAAAATTGATCGTAATGACAAAGAGAAAACAGAGAGCGGAGTAGAAAACAAAGAGTCATTAAAAGTGAAGGAAAGGAGAAATTCTAGAGGTTCCTCAACAGAACCCAAGTCAATAATTTCAGAACAAATTGAGAAAACATAAATTCATTGTTCGTCTTCTTTTAGAGACCAAATTTCTCGAGAAAATAAACGATTCAACCATTTCTCTATTCTCTTTAAACCAAGAAGAAAAAGAGTATCAAATGATGAGTGACACACACTAACATCAAACAAAAGATAACACAAAAAAAGGACCGGAATCTACGGTCGAGATTTTATGTTTTATTTTTTCAGAAAAAAAGATTTTATGATCTATAACAGCCAAATAAACAAAACATAAATGTGTTAATTTTTTTATCGATATGAAATTTTGTACTTGTGACATGGGGTGAAACAAAATCAATAAAATATAACAACAAAGGCTACATATAGTTGTTCATAGGTTGAACTTGAGCCCCCTTTCAAAAAAAAAAATTGAACTTTGGTCCGTCCGGATTGACTTATTTTTAGCTTATGTAAAACAACTCATGTAAATAAATAAATTTTTATGCATTATTCATAACCTTGTCAAGATAGTTTACCCAAAAACAACTTATTATGATATAATTGTGGGTTAAATATGCTTTTTTTAGAGAGGTTAAATATGTTTTTGTTCCCTATAAATATGTCTACTTTTTGTTTTAGTTTCTCTAAAAAAAATATTCAACTTTTAGTCCTTCAAAAGTTTTTCAACCTCACTTTTGGTCGATCCAATCCCTCAAAAGTTTATCAGCATCACTTTTGGTCCATCCTTTAAAGTAAACTCATATGTAGAATTTATATTTTTAAATAAAATTTTGCATAAAAATTTATAATATTATAAGAATCTCTAAAAAATAAATAGATTTTTTTGATAAAAAATTAATTAAATATGAATTTATATATTTTTGAATATTAAAAATTCATATTTAATTTGTTTTGTTAAAAAATTCTAATTTTTTTGGGAGAGATTTTACATTATTTTAATAATTTCTGCACAACCTTATTAAAAAAAAAATACAAAATTGACCTAAAAATAGGGACCAAATGCGGTGATTGAAAATTTTATAAGGACTAAAAGTTGAAGGAAATTTTGGAGGGACTAAAATCAAAATTTGGTATATTTATAAGGACCAAAAACATATTTAACTCTATAATTTTTGTTAGTAGAATTTTTTTTTGTCTTATTTGTTAGTAGAAAGTTATAAATTAACATAAAAAACTTATTTATTTGCATAAATTATTTTTAATAAACTAAAAAATAAGACAATCGAAAAATGTCGTACACTGTAATTGCTTTTTGGTTACTCTCGTACATAGTCATCACTGAAAAGGATACACAAAAAGAAAGAAAAAAAATTGGGCGAAGGATGACAAAAAGTGTGAGAGAAGAAGTAGCAAATATTAAGGTGTTGTCAGTCTCATAATAATAACTATGGTACTTCTTGATCTAGTGGTACACATTACTCATGCACGGTGAGAGACATGAAATGGTCTCCTACCGTAGCTTCTGCCCTTTTTGGCACACCCTCTGTTAATAAGGTCTCTCCATATGGTGTTAATATATTTCATTTTTTCTCTAATAAAAAATATATATATATTTCATTTTTGCTTTTAAAAAAAAAAAAAAAACACACATGCATCAAATATTTCAGTGTGCCACTTTTTTATGCGGTTTCCTAAAATATATCTATAAATATCTACATGACTAGTCTAATTAGTTGGATGCACGTGTAATTTTTGTTACACGTCGATACATAAAAATTGTTTAATGGAGTACTGATTGCATAATTGGTAATTTAATATCTTCCATATTAAATGTACTAATAATATCGAAGAATATTTTCATTCTGGATTTAACTCCCACAATTGACTCATGTTTTTGCTCATTCCAATCATTGACACACGCACTACATGTCACGCTGACTCAAATGACTTCACATTGACTCAGCAATATTTCATCACTCCAATTTTTTTGCATATAATTCCCCCGAAATTTAGGTACATTTCCATTTCCATTTCAATTTCTGTACTATAAAACATTACTCTCTTGCTCTCATGTTTCATCACTATCATCGTCCGAGATTCAAACCTAACCCTTCTCTCTTCCACATCTCATTGTTTCATACACTTCTTACTCCGATCATAGTTCTTTCGGTTTCACCATCTTCTCCACCGGTTACCGGTAACAATCACTCATACTTTGATCACTTTTTTTAGTCTTAATTCTATTGATGAATGATGATTCCTCGTGTGTTGCTTGTGCTATATTGTGATTTATTTTTATTTTGTTGAATCATTTTATTTTATATCAATGTTTCTGTTGTATAGCATTATAATATTTGCTTGTCGAAACGCATACGTAACGAGACATAACATGACACGTTATGGAACTCAATTCTTGTCGTGTATCTGATAGCAGTTTATAGTTTCTAAATCAATATGATCAGTTTATAGTTTCTAAATCAAATAAAGTACAAAAAAAATTGTTCAGACTTTTGCTTTTTTAGAAAATCAAACACACCCTAAGTTATATTTATGGATAATTTCAATTTTCTATCATGTGCTGCATTGTTTATGAGAAGTTTACTGATATGTTTAAAAGGTGTATACAAATCATGTAACTTTTTTTTATTCAAATAATACTGCTATTTCGTCAAGTTTTGTGATTTTGTCTTACTAATTTAAGGAGCTTTTTATTTGTCTGTATAATTTGTTTGGTTAATACTTTGATGCGTGTATTATTGTTGAATAATTTGGTATTAATGTTTCTGTTATAGCATGATAGTATATAGTTTACTTGTGAAATTTAGGGTTAATTTTTTCTAGCATATTTGGCTCCATTTTTTGTTGAGAACTTATAAAATGTGTACAAAATTATATAATAAATCATGTACTATTTTGATAAATTGCTCGAAAAATCTGTTGTTGTTAATTATTATAATCTAAAAGCGGTGACTTCTAAAAATTCCTGAATACGCATTGGTCGTGAAATCTTATTTTTCAAAGGCTTAGATGAAGAAGTTCCTAATTTTTTAGAAAAAAATTATGTTTCAACATGAAAATATTGATGCATGTCCTATGATTTTTTGTGCGTAATTTAAAATTGTGTGGAACGTGTAGAAGATAAAAAGTAGGAGTGACGGAGATAAATACATACAGTGTCACATCCAATTTGAGTATTTTGATTGATGTACTAATAGTATAACTGATTCTTTTATGGTTGTTTGTGTCCAGTTAACTGTAGAAGTTTCAACTTTCAAGGATATGGAAACACTAGCTGTTAATATTAAAGACTCTTTTCCAAGTTTACTGGTACTTGCTTCTCACAATGACTCTGAAGGTTTTAAGCTTCTTCTAGACAAAGAAGGAGCTTCTTCAATTAACGAGGTGGGGATTTGGTATGGTCGACAAAATGGCTCTACGGAGATTGTTCTTGAGCTCAAAACTCCTTTGATGGTTGCTACCACTTATGGTTGTACCGATGTTGTGAAGGTTATACTCTCGTATCCAGATGTTGATGTGAATTTCGCATGCGGGGCAAACAAAAGTACTGCCCTTCACTGTGCTGCTTCTGGTGGGTCTGCTAATGTTGTTGATGCGGTAGCATGTCACCTAGAAGGCTTGAACCAATCTCCCCACTGAGCCCTCAAATGTCTGCATTTCCTCATCGTGGGAAACAGCAGCAACAGCTGCAGAGTGTTGGTTCCAAAATCCCTTCCTCAGTTGCTGGATCACCTACGGACCCATGGTCTTATTTGGGATCTCCTAATGAGATGTCTTATTGGTCGGGAAATGGAGACGAACTAAGTCACCAAATGCACAGTGCATCCTCATTTGAACATAAAATCATTGGGAATGAAGAGCCTAATCTATCATGGGCCCAAGTCCGACTGAAGGTTTCCTCACCTGAGATAGCTACAGATCAGTTTGCATCTTCTGGCCCTGTCACATCTCCTGGTAGATTGAATTCCAATTCGCAAATTTAATCTATTGATCATTCGGTTTTAGGAGCTTGGCTTGAGCAAATGAAACTGGATCAACTTGTAGTTTAAGTTAATTTGACACTTCATAGTTCATATCTTATTAAGATAGTTATTTCTAGGACTCTTCCTTTTTCCATTTTATTTCCCTTTCCTTTGAAGAAAGCTAGATGGTTTACAAAACAATAAAACAAATAGTTTCAATTGATTTCATGTTTTTTCTCAAGTTGTTTGTGCCTCTATATATATTTTTTATTGGTGAAGTAGCCTATTGGTTAAACTCACTCATCTTAAGTGTGGAGGTACCCATCTATTTAAATTATTGAACTTATCTTTCAGAAGGAATAATTGCAGGTAATCTGCATTGTTGAATAATTGCTGCAGATCACAATGAAATATTAATTGAAATGTTTTTACTTTTGACGGTATGTTATGTGCTTTACTGTCTTATGTTTTTTCTACTATTTTTCCTGTAACAACTATAATTTGGATGGACTATTTAAAGTGATCAAGTAATTTAATAGTATGAAGTATCACTTGAACAAAGTTTATGCTCTTCTAAATTAAGGAGATAGGAAAGTAAGAAAAATTGAAAGTTCTATTACAATAAACTTATGATTGATATTTATATTTTTAAGAAGAATTCATGATTGATAGTATCCACCTCGTATAAACTAGAATTTAATTAAAAGTTAAATTCAAAACCAACAACGAATTTGTTCAAGTAGCAAGGGATTTGAACTCCTTAAGGAGAATCCACCTTGTGTATTTTTATTTTTTTTGAAGGAAGAATCCACCTTGTGTTGGTTTAGGACCTTGGGGAGTATGTGCATACTCCTCTCCATGTGTTAGGATCGATTTTTTATCTAGTACCAATTTCAGTTGACTAGTTTAACTTCAAAAAAATCATTAAGACACACATTCATAGATACATATCATTAAATTATTTCAAAAATATATATTATCTATTTTTTTTTCTTTAATTTAATAATTTTTCATTTATATTTCTGGTCTAAATGGATTTTATTTTAGTTTGTGACCAAACAAGTATATCTCCTTTTTAAGACAATATATGATGCAACTTACTAAACTGATAATAGACTCATGGAAAACAGAAAACCACACACCAAAGCCCCCTCCACCTACAAAGAAGAACTCCACCAAACAAAGAAGGTATTGAACCAAAACTAGCACAACTTTCTGCAGAGAAAAACCACACCACCACCACAGCAGAACGCCAACCAAGTTGCAGAATCCAAGATACACAAACCAGACTGCAGCAGCTTTGACACCTCCACCAACTTTTTCTAATCAAATCCTCCATGTCGATTTCACGTTCATCTTTACTCAAGAAAGTTGATGATTGAAAACAAAATCATACCCTCATCCTATATGGTTACAATGCTGCCAACTTTAGGTCCTTCCATTACATGTTGACTAACAGTCTAAGGTAAGTGTAACAGAAGGACCTAATTACAAAAAGTATATTAGTTCAGGACCTACTTACGATATTAAAATCTATTACATTTACAGTCAAAGCAGCGCACTCAACATCTCATTCCAAATATCAGGTACACCAGGGAGGCACCAATGACTGCAATCAGAGGAATGGCCTATTTTTTGTTTCTCATCTTGGCTAGTTGCCTTCCTATACACTGAAGGATGTCCATCTCTGCGTAAGGCAGTCATTGTTGTAATATCTTGCAGGTATACTGGAAACCTCATTTTCTTCAGCACTCCTTGGAGCACTACTAAAGGTTCAGGAGCATGTTGTTGAAGGCTGAAAAATGGTAGAGGCTGTTTCTGATTGTCACATTTCGAACCATTTTCCCTGCATAAAAAACCCAATTGCAAGAGATAGTGAAATGCCAAAAACAAAATCATAGGCGAAAAACTGTTAAGATTTAGAGCTCAATGGTTGGTTTGGCTATAAACATGATTTCCGATAGAATATTATGGTGTCGTTTGATCCATTTAATCGACTTCACATAGTGCGATATAAGACTTACCTGTTATGCCTTGGTGACATGCTTCTGAAAATGACTTTGGTTTTTTTAGGGTTTAGATTTAGATCCACCCACCTTGCCCATGTACTCAGTCCTTTTTGATAAGCAACCATAAGATTCATGTTTTTTATCAGATTATTTCCCTCCTTGTAGTAATCCCACCTGTATTAGTCGAGAAAGAAGCATATAAATGTGAAGCATTTATTGCAAATTGAAGATTAAGCCTCTTTTAGAGAGTTTATGGAAACAACTTATGACATGTCCATATGCTGTTTTTGGCTTATTCCCAAAAGCTTTCTAAGATAGTTTACGAAAACAACTTATATAAAAAAAAATTGACTTAATTTTTGTTATAAAAATATCTTTTACATGAGTACTTAAATGATAAACGCTTATGTTATAAACACTGAATTATGTAGTTTGTCCTATCGGAAATTGAGAAAATAGAATGATATGAAGAGAAGGTGGAATATTAATTGACAAAGAATCTTCCTTACGAGCTTGTTTTATCGGAGTGAGTCCACCACTGAGCTGAATCAAATACAAGGATATCAACTCCTCTCCAATACTTCGCATTCTCCTCAATCAAATCCAAATGTAAGACTCTCTTGTTTTCTGGACTTTTCTTCAGTTCCACTAACAGTGGTGCCCATAAAAACTCAATTGATGTCTCAAAATCCTATCAGAGAAAATTGTGATGTCAATAATTTACAAAGGAAGAAAAGAAAATGTGTTTGATGAATGTCTTCATTACCATTGAATGGAAGGCCATTGCAGGTCCATGGTAGGTCACCCTTTTTCTACCAGTTGGTATTACACCTTGTACTAAGCATACTAAAGATTCCCACTGATTTCTCATTATTGAATCACCCACCAACATTATTCTCTTCCTTCTCATTTTTCCAAGAAACCTTAGTGCATCAAACCTACAGAGGCAATAAACTAGTTAAGTTTACAAGCAGGAGTTTGTTCATTCCAAAGTGTTGAAATTCATTTACTTAAATACAAATTTGGTTCTTGAAATTGTAAATGTCGGTCGCTTTAGTCATGAAATCATGAACATCAGTCATTTATAGTCCTTAAAATAAGTAAAATGGAAGGTGGTTCAATTTAACCACATTAAAAAGAATCGACAAATATTTTCAGGCAAAATGGTTTTTGTGACTTGGCAATGATGCGACGTCTAGCTCATACCTTCTGACAGAAAAACTTCAGGGACTAAAATGACTGACATGTTACAAACTAGGAGACGTAGTTGCCTATTCATGAAATTTGGAGACTAAAATGACCAACATTTACAACTTTAGGGATGAATTAGATCATCTACTCCATTCACAAACTCATCATCCACAAGCTTACCATATCCTTACAAATTACAATAACACAAAACCATGACTGTGGAAGTTATGCATATAGGAGATGGGATTAAAAACTGAGATCAATGAGGGGTTGGAATGACATAGTAACACCCCACATTGACAAAAAATAAAAAAGTGACAAAAGTACCACAAATTTGAATAATAAATCTAGAATATATTCCCCTAAAAAATCTAGAATATACTATGACTACTTGTGTCAAGGTAAATACTCAAATTAATTAACTAAAAAGTCCAACAATGTTCTTTTTATAACTCAATATCCGACCTAAAGACTGACTAATCTGAGAGATCTAATCTCACTGTTCACTTGCGGAAGCTCATTTAAAGTCAAAGCAAATCTCTATATAACTAGTCCACCGAAATTGATATAGAAGGAATCGAACATAAGACCTTGAGAAGAGCATATTCTAAGGTCTCAAACCAACACCATTAGGCCATATTTGATTAGTAAACTTTGTTTATCAATTAAATGGATACAGGATTACTATTGAAATTTTAAGTGCTCTGAGGGCACTTGGTAAAGATTAAAAAAAATGAAACAATTGACAAATTTTAGATAAAAAGAAAAAAATTGTTTTTTAAAGTTTTATTTTATTGAATGCATCATTCCTTGGATAAAATTTATATTTTGGACTTATGAACAAATCCACTAAGAGTACTTAGGATTTCTCAAATTTTATTTTTCTATGTATAACAATGAATCAATGATGAATCATATACTCATACTAAATATAAAATAAAAAATGATAAATAAATATTGAGTAAATGAGAGTGTATAGAAGAAAACAAAAAGGTGGCAATGTGAACAGACCTTGGGATGGAACAAGCACTTGGCTTCCACTTCCACTTCTCATAATCGGAATCCGGCCTCCCATTCTTTTGACAAGTAACTGCAGTACTGAGATAAGGGCAGTTAGGATCATAAAGAGGGTAAGATTCATCATAAACCCATTTTCCAACAGAAAAGTCACATCTCTTGCTAGATTCTCTATTGTTTTGGACGATGTTAACATCATCAGGTTCAACCAGAAACCCAACATCATCTTGTGGGTCCAAAAGAGATAATGTGTAGTGGAAGAAGCTGAACAACAAGAAAAGAGAAAGCAAATGAGTCATTGGTGTTGTCATGGAAGAAGCTAAGGGAGTGTGAAGTGAGTGAGTTAAGGAAGAGTAGGGTTATGTAGAGTGAAAGGGTTGGTGTTGAAGTAAAGTGTTTCATCAAGGCATGATTTGCGGGGTGGTGTGGACCATACACATATGTTACTTGTACTTATTGCCTCACACTGCAGTAATGATACTTTTAAGTCTTAATAACGAGTGTCTTCAAGGCAATGGTTAAGAAATTTATAAATAGAAATTTTGTTTTAAAAATATAAAATATTATTTTTGATAAAGTAATGATTACACAACTTTTTCATAAAAACTTAGTTGTTTTGGATGCTTAATTATTACTCTTAAGGCACCGGTTAACATTCTTCTTAAAACAACGCACCTCTCTTGTGTCTTAAAACCTTTCACAATGGAAGGGTCTTCTTTTTAAAGATCGATACATAAAAAGTACTCCTAGTGCGGAAGAGGTGCTACATTCAGTGCTCTCTCTTCCGATAGAACTCACGTACTTTTAATATTAGAATTTTGAAATAGAATCATGTTGAGTTATTGATAGATGATTAATGATTTTTATATGAAAAATTTATATGAGATTATGTTTAGAGAGATTTAGTGTTTATTAGATATTACTATTAAAAAAATTATAAGTGACTGATGTGTACAAGTGAGACTATTTAAGTATTTAAAATGGATGCTCTAATGAGGGGTTTAAAATGGATGTCTTCTTAGACATGTCTCAAATAGTCGTTGTCTTTCAAATTAACAGTATCGACTTGTCGTTTTTGTGTTGGAGTATGTGCTTCATAGATCAAAATCAATTCTTATCACCACAAAATCAAATAAATTGCACATTAGTGTCCTCTTGAATACTTGCTCTAGGTGAAACAAAAAAATTGGAATGTCAACAAAACCTTCTCTTGATAATAATTTACTGAAAACAAAAGTTAATTATATTTCAATAATTTGAAGTGTGGTGATTAGGTTGGTGCTAAGCAAAGTTTGGATTTGAGCAAAAGTTTTGCGTCTTGTGCTTAAAACCACTTTTATGCAGAAGCTTTACTTTTGAGATACATGAACATATTACATATGAGTATATATATGACATGAAGTATACAAGATTGATGCACAGAGCACGGAAATAGAGACCTAATACAACAGAAACTCAATAAAAATTAGAGGTGGCAAAATGGATGGTTTGGATGGATATGGATTTGAATGAAAATGGATGGATAAAAAAAAATATGTTAACCCATTACAATCCACTAAATCCATTTAAAACAATCTAATCCATTAAAAATAAAATTCATCTAAACCATCCATTTTCATATTTTTAATGGATGGATGTCCAATCCATCCATTATTTTTTAATTTCATAAAATAAAATAACAAAATGAATAATTTTTTATGAAAAACAATTTATCTTTATCAATTGTTTAATAAAAAAACAGTTTATTAAAAAAAGCTTATTTTATGCAAAACAGTTTATTTATGCAAAACAACTTATTAAAATTTCTTTTTCAAAATAACTTATTCAAAACAGCTTATTCATGCAAAATAGCTTATTAAGATCTCTTTTTTCAAAATAACTTATTCAAAACAGCTTATTTATGCAAAACAGCTTATTAGGATCTCTTTTCAAAATAACTTATTCAAAACAGCTTATTTATGCAAAACAGCTTATTAGGATCTCTTTTTTCAAAATAACTTATTCAAAACAGCTTATATATGCAAAAGAGCTTATAAAGATCTTTTTTTTAAAAAAAAACAACTTATTTATGCAAAACAGCTTATCAAGATCTTTTTTTTCAAAACAACTTATTTATGCAAAACAGCTTATTAGGATCTCTTTTTTCAAAATAACTTATTCAAAACAGCTTATATATGCAAAAGAGCTTATAAAGATCTCTTTTTTTTAAAAAACAACTTATTTATGCAAAACAGCTTATCAAGATCTCTTTTTTCAAAACAACTTATTCGAAAAAGCTTATTTATGCAAAACAACTTATTAAATTTTTTTTTTCAAAATAACTTATTCAAAACAACTTATTTATGCAAAACAGCTTATTAGGATCTCTTTTTTCAAAATAACTTATTCAAAACAACTTATTTATGCAAAACAGCTTTTTACGACCTCTTTTTAAAAAAATAGCTTATTCAAAACAGCTTATTCAAAACAGCTTACTTATGCAAAAACAGCTTATTAAGTTCTCTTTTTAAAAAACAGTTTATTAGGATCTCTTTCTAAAAAACAGCTTATTCAAAACATCTTATTTATGCAAAACAGCTTATTTGGATCTCTTTTAAAAAAAACTTATTTATGCAAAATAGCTTATTATGAATAAGTTGTTTTGCATAAATAAGATGTTTCGAATAAGTTGTTTTTTAAAAAGAGATTCCAATAAGCTGTTTTGCATAAATAAGCTTTTTTGAATAAGTTATTTTGAAAAGAAATCCTAATAAGCTGTTTTGCATAAATAAGCTGTTTTGAATAAGTTATTTTGAAAAAAGAGATTTTAATAAGCTGTTTTGCATAAATAAGCTGTTTCGAATAAGTTATTTTGAAAAACAGATTTTAATAAGCTGGTTTGCATAAATAAGCTATTTCGAATACGTTATTTTGAAAAAAGAGATCCTAATAAGTTGTTTTGCAAAAATAAGCTGTTTTGAATAAGTTGTTTTGAAAAAAGAGATCTTGATAAGCTGTTTTGCATAAATAAGCTTTTTCGAATAAGTTGTTTTGAAAAAAGAGATCTTGATAAGTTGTTTTGCATAAATAAGTTGTTTTGAATACGTTGTTTTTTAAAAAGAGATCCTAATAAGTTGTTTTGCATAAATAAGCTATTTTGAATAAGTTGTTTTGCATAAATAAGATGTTTTGAATAAGCTGTTTTTTAAGAAGAGATCCTAATAAGCTGTTTTGCATAAATAAGTTGTTGTGAATAAGTTGTTTTTTAAAAAGAGAACTTAATAAGCTGTTTTTGAATAAATAAGCTGTTTTGAATAAGCTAGTTTTTTAAAAAGAGGTTGTAAAAAGCTGTTTTGCATATATAAGTTGTTTTGAATAAGTTATTTTGAAAAAAGAGATCCTAATAAGTTGTTTTGCATAAATAAGTTGTTTTGAGTTGTTTTGAAAAAAGAGATCGTAATAAGTTGTTTTGCATAAATACGTTATTTTGCATAAATAAGTTGTTTTGCATAAATAAGTTGTTTTGAATAAGCTATTTTTTAAAAATACATTGTAATAAGTTGTTTTGCATATATAAGTTGTTTCGAATAAGTTGTTTTGTATAAGCTGTTTCGCATAAATAAGTTGTTTTGATAAAAGATATCTTAATAAGCTATTTTGCATAAATAAGTTGTTTTCAATAAGTTATTTTTAAATAGAGATCTTAATAAGCTGTTTTGGATAAATAAGTTGTTTCGAATAAGTTGTTTCGCATAAATAAGCTGTTTCGCATAAATAAGCTATTTTGAATAAGTTGTTTTGAAAAAAGATATCTTAATAGGTTGTTTTGCATAAATAAGTTGTTTTCAATAAGTTGTTTTTAAAAAGAGATCTTAATAAGCTGTTTTGGATAAATAAGTTGTTTTTTAAAAAAGGATCCTAATAAGTTGATTTGCATAAATAAGTTGTTTTGAATAAGCTGTTTTTTAAAAAGATATCATAATAAGTTATTTTGCATAAATAAGCAGTTTCGAATAAATTGGATTTAAAATAACCAATAAAAAATGATCCATTGGATCTTTAAAATAAGTTGGATGGATTGAATCCAATCCATTAAAAATAAATTGTTTGATAGATGGATCAGATAGATTTTATAGTGGATGGACCAGATAGATATGGATTTGATGGATCCAATTGCCACCCCTAATAAAAATATCAGTTTGTGTTTTGGTTCCTTATCTCATTCTACTTGTGCTTTCATTTAGAGCTATGCACCCAAAATTTGTCACTATTGTATTATAAACTTTGAGATAGTAAGCTAGCTAGTTATGTAAATGACCACAGAAGAGTCTTGTCTTATCTTCAAGAGGCTGTCTTAGCAAAGAATACTATGAATCTGGAGAAGCTTTGAAAATGATAAAGAAACTGTAAAGAGTACTACAGGACATAGTGAAAATCCGACAAAATTTACATGTGACTGAGGCGGACGTCAAGGGCAACCGATATTATGTTAAGATGTTTGTTTGATTAATGGCTTATGTTTGATAGTTCTACATATTACATTTGCAAAGAATCATGTTTTCCATAATCATAATGTTAATGACCAAAAAACATGTGCTGTTATACTATCCACGAATGCTTCAGACTTGGAAACTATACACATTTTCATCTTGCTAATCCATTTCATGCTTCCTTTCTTCTCCAATTTTTTCCCAAATAAAATAAAAACTTTCATTTAAGGGTATTTGAAGAAAAAAAACAACAGAAATGGAAGTTGAATGAAAAATAAACCAACATATGCATATCCATACTGTGGATTCCATAGTGACTCAAAATTGTGTATGCAGTACTGGATTATAAATGCATAGGTTCATGTCTTAAGTTGAACTTTAGTACATATGTTTGTTTCAAATTTTGGTAAATGTTAACAGTAAAATGTCACTTCCAATTTGCACTTTTAAGGGCGCAAAACACTATCGATCCGAGAATCTAAAGCAAATTAACAAGCCTTTAAATTTTTAATTAAGAACATTACCAAACCCTCATAAAAAGAAAAATACCAAAATTAACAACGGTAGCTCAACTCCGTGCACTATTTTGTATCCGTCAACTGTGTTTTGAGGATTTCTGCACTCACTTCCTCGACATTTGGAAACAAGTGACCAGCACCTTGCAATTCATGGTATTGAATCCATGGAAGTTTTTCAACAATATATCGTTGCAGCGTAGCGGGGACTAGCTTATCATCCGCACCTTGCCATAGATGAACTTTGATTGTATTATCTGGGAAAGGGTTGTCAAGATCAAGTGGATCAAAATCCCAAGTTCCAAATCCAATTATTGTGTCACGGCATATAGATTCATGCTCACCTTGTTGTTTCACTTGTGACTGCATTAATTTTAAGTAGTCGTTAGATCGGTATAAAGATATTTTCCAGTGTCGATCAGTCATAAATTAGCGCAGTATGTACCTGATGTTCTTTGTTAATAGACTTGTTGAAAACAATTGATAAATCTTGGGGAGACAAAACAGCAGAATTGCCTTTTACTACACTTGATGTAGGAAACCAGTTTTGAGTGAACCACCAGAATGTAAGCCATGGAACATGATGAGCAACTCGAAGTGCCCATTGGTCTTGTGTAGGTTGCTCATAATAGGCCTTTGTGGACATGTTGTAAGGAAGCCCAGGCCACCAGTAGTTTACCACTGGAGTCATCAATGTTGCCCCAGCAAGTCTGTTGTCATAAAACCATTATTAATTTATTTTTTTAAGTAAAATTCTGAATACAATTTTTCACATTGTAACTTTTTGCATTTTACTTCTGTCAACATTTAAATACAAACGTTTAAACACTTTTATATTCTTCTTTGTTATTTCACACTTTATCCTGGCCTGGTGGTATTGACTTGGGACTAGGGAGTGTGCTCCTCCTCGAGGTCTCAAGTTCGATTCCCTCTGGTGTCAATTTAGGTGGGCTAATTTAACTTCTTCAAAAAAATTCCACACTTTATCATACCTCTTTCTCTTTCAAGATGTATATACACTCGTAGAATCTATCTAAAATAAGTCTGTCCGAGGAACGGTAGAATTTGTCCATTTTAAAATAAAGTTTTTGTGATACACGGTAGAACAAATAAAAAAGAGTAGTGATATTTGTATATTTTTTTCTTACAACTTTCTTGACAACTTTGTTTTTCTCTTCTATGATTGGTCAAAAACAATAGAGAGAGAAAGGAAGAGAGAGAATAAAAAGATAATGTAAGTATGAAGAAGAAAGTTGTCAAAAAATTGTTAGAAAATGGTTATATAAATATCATTTCTCAATAAAAAATGTGTGGACTACGATAGGATAGAAAGAGAATTAACAGTGTCACCTGTGAGGAATGAATTTGAGGCAACCCCAAACAGCTTGTCCACCCATAGAAAATCCCATGACATAAAACTTAGATCCCAATTCCAGCTTATCTGCAAGCTCCTCAATATCAAGAGCCAAACTTTTTACACTTCTTTTTGGATCAGCATCACTTTCTCCATACCCTGGTCTATCAAATGACACAACATATGCTCCCAATTCCTCAAGCAACCCCTAACCAAATTATAAATACTAAATAATTATCAAAATCAAACTTAATTAACTAAACCAAGGTGAATATGAATATATATGATAATTAATTATTACCTTGGGAAGGTTTGTTGCAATCACTGCATCATGTCTAGAAGAACCAAACCCATGTATGAATACAATCTTCTTGCTAGCTAATTGTCTTGGAACACCATGTTCTTTGTAGGCCAAATGTCTTCCATCTCTCAGCTTTATCCTTGGTGCTGTTATGGGTGGACCATCTGGTGAACCACATGTTCTTGGGGGTGGAGGTTTAATGACTTCATATGCTAAACCCAAAATTCCAATCAACAAAATTGATGCAATTCTTCTCAACATTTTCTTCGTTGAAACAAAGAACGAATCAAAATTATGTCACTGCCAACACTCAAGTGAATATATATACTCCATCTTTCCCATCGTAATTGTGATATTTACAAGAAAAATTGTTTAAAAAATTATATTTCTTCCATTTCAAAATATATATCGTTATATACTAACGCACAACTTTACCAAAATTATATAAATTTACTACTTTAAAAATATTTATCGAGACAAATCGAACATTTTATATAACAACATTTTTATTTATATATTAATTAAAAAAATACGATAAAAGTAAATGATATGAATAATACATATTGCTAAAATGTGTCGTGTATTTTAAAAAGAAATGAGTAATTTTTAGTTTTGAATGTAAACATCAATTATTTTTTGTCAACCCTATTCTCTAATTAATCTCACGTGAAATTCAACATATTCCGTCCGTAGTTGGAAAAGTATATATTGGTGTGCATACACATTTATTCCCTCCGTATCAATCACTTTCAAGGTATACCCTCCGTAGTTGGAAAAGTATACATTCCCTCATGTGAATCACTGCAAAATTATCAAAATACATACATAACCTTTTTATTAAACTACCACTGATAATTATTGATGTGTTTTCCACAAAAAGAAAAATACTTTAAAAGTAATGTACAACTGGATATAGAAATTGGAGAAGTCTAATGCTTACACTGTTCGTAGTGCTTATACCTGTCAGTCTGTTCAACTTCCTGTTGTCGATCCGGTGGAGCTGAAATTGCTATGGCAAAAGATTGTTCCTCTGAAGGTAGTGGTTTTTGTTTGGCGTCTGCTTCGAAATAGATTGTCAACCAAAGACAACTTGTTGCGGCATGGTATTCTCCATACGGATTCATGTCAATGTATCACTGGTTGTGATTCTATGGAACCTGCTAATCATGGTTGGTGGCTTAGTCCCCTCGCAATGTTGGGCTACATATAGTGTTATTTCTTTTGTTATTTCTTTTTGCTGTTTTTTCTTTTCCCACTTTGTAAATATTGTAGAGATTCTTTTGTTTTTCTTTGGCACACCTTGTAATAGGAAAGACTTTTTGTGTTGATAATATATTTCATTTTAATCTCTTTAAAAAAAAATAGTGTACAACTGTACATAGTTAATTAAAATGTATAGTTGAAAATGTTAACATTAAAAAATTAACATGACATTTATTTTAAAATATTTTGTTTCAAAAAAGATACTCGTTGTCAAACGGTGGTAATGTTATTTTTCACTTTATATTTATGATAATAAAAATCAATCAATAATTAGCTATATCAATTTGATAATATTGTTATTTTCTGTTATTTATTTATTTATTTATTATTTATATACGAAAAAATTATTTATGTAAAATGACTTAATATGACATTTTCTGTGTAACTGAGTATTAAACACAAACTGGCCTTGTCATAGCTTATACTATAAAAAAATAAAAAATAATAGCATATCATTACTTCTTAATTACTGTAAAGCAAGATGGCAAATAAAAAAGTAATTCATTAAAATATACTATTTTGCTTGACAAAAAAAATATATTCTAGTTTGACTTCCGCTAAATGTTTACAGTATTTTTTGTTTTTTTGGTCAAACACTATTTGTTGTTTGATTACTGCTCTTTTCCCAGCACAAAACGCTCGCATCCTGCAGCCATGTCTAAAATGTCTCTACGCTAGTTAAGTAGCGCAAGTGTTAATCGTTGCGCCACTTAACTAACGTTGCGTGAGTTAATTTGCGTTGCGCTAGTTAAGTGGCGCTACGTGCTGTCTTAAAGAAGACAGAACACTTCATTTCCTCATTTCTCATATAAAATCTCAAAAATCTCTCTCAAATCACCCAAACTCAAAATTCCTTCAAGTTCAAATCAAACAATACTCCAATAACAAGTAAGTCTTCATAATCAAACACCATTAAACTTTTATGTTTATATGTTAAATTTTTTCTCTTAAATTAGAAATTTTTTAGATTTAGGGTTTTTTTAAATTTTGGTTTTTTTGGCAAGAAATCATACAATGTGTACATGAAAATGACATGTGTTACTTAAAAGTTTAGATGTTTGCATGTTTATGTTGTAGTTTTTTTTTTTAGATTTAGGGTTTGTTTAAATTTTGATTTTGCTTACAAGAAATGATACAATGTTATATGTAAATGACTTATGTTGTTTAATTGTGGTTAGATGTTTGCATGTTAATGTTGTAATTTTGAGTTTTAGGGTTTATGTATAATTTGCACTCCAAGTGTTTGATGAAATGTTTGAATGAGTTTTTCATTGATTGTTATTAATTTCTTACTGGGTAGATTTGAAGCAATGGCGGGTGGATCGACGTTCATGCACAATTCAACGGCGAAGAACCTCAGAGGTTGAAGGTTCGGTGCCTTGGTGTAACGTTAAGAGGTCTCAAGGATCAACTTAATGAATTCAACCAAGGAGTCAACCCCAGAGACACAAGGAGGGTGAAATATGTTCGGTATAAACGTCCAACGCTCGACGAGGGAAGAGTATCGTTCACTTGGGTGGAATTAACGAACGACGAAAACGTGAAGAACATGATTCGGAAGCACAGCATGTTCCAGTCGATCGATATGCGGGTAACGTTGTTGAGATCAACTAAAGATATAATCAACAGTCTAATTCTGCCAAAAGATCGTGATTAGGTTGGGAAATGCACCTTCCAACTACAACAATTATCTTTCTCTGGATGGGGTAATCCAAACTTGTTAAACGCCATTTCCCAAGCATTCACCCAGAAGTGTTATTGTTTCATTCAAAAGATTAAATTCTTGTTAGTTTGGTTTAGATGAAGGTATTGAAGTGTCAAGGGCTGGACCTCATTCTTTTGGCACTTGAATACCATTATCTAAACCAAACTAACAAGAATTTAATCTTTTGAATGAAACAATAGAACTTTCGGATGAATGCTTGAGAGTTGGTGTTTAGCTAGTTCGAATTTACCCCATTCAGTGGTAAGATAATTGTTGTAGTTGGAAGGAACATTCCTGAATGTAATGTAATGTAATGTAATGTCTCGTCTATATAATGTAATGTAACTTTTATTTGAATTTATTCAATACGCAACTTTATTCGAATTCACGCTGAGTTTAATTAGGCATTTTTTTGATTTTTTTTAATACGTAACTTTATTTGAATTTATTCAATACGCAATTTTATTCGAATTCACGCTGAATTTATTCTAAATCATTTATTTACTTTATTCGAATTTATTAATTCAACACACAATCATAAAATAAATGCAAAAATTAAAATATATAAAGAAACAAAAATAATAGATATAAAAGATCATTTTATTAATATAATTCTTATTACATTTACAATGAGGTAAAACTAAATCTGCGAAAAAATTAAAACCACCAGAAGACCTACCTTCCTGGAGTAAAACTAAAAAAAAAACCACCAGAAGACCTACCTTCCTGGAGTAAAACTAAAAAAAAACCACCAGAAAACCAGCTTTCATGGGGTAAAACTAAATCTGCACATTTAGTTTTACCCTATCTGGTTCTTTTTTCCCAAGATAGTTGCTCACTAATCATCTTTTTATCCCCAGAATTTGCCTCTTTCTCTTTTTACACCAAAATAAAGAAGGAAAAAAAGAAGGAAAAGAAGGAGATTATAGGGGGAGGGAGTGAGGAGAGTGAGAACGTGAGATGGTGTGAGGAAATGAGGAAATTTAGAGGTGTATTTATAGGGGGAGATTGTAACATAGGTTATATCTACCATAAATATAGTCAAAAAACGTGAAAAAACTTAACAAAAACGTGCAAAACCAATTACAATGCATTGAACAAAGTCCAAAAAACGTGTGTTCTTGAGCTCTAACCACCGGCCAATGTGCGTGAGTTAACTCGCGCACATGCCAGTGGTGCGTGACTTAACTCTCGCAGGGGCATTAATATCTTTTCAGCTGGGTGCGTGCGTTTTGTGCAGGGCGAAAAGCAGTAATCTAAAAAAAGTGAAGGTTGGGCCAAGACATCTATAACCCTTGGTTTAGACCTCTGAACAAATATTTTTATTAGATTTTATAAATAAAAAAACATCAAAAGAAAAAAACATGCATATTAAAATTTGTTTTAGGATTCATTTATTGAAAATTATTGGGGTGACCTTTTGATATATGTTGGGTAAAAGGTAAATGTCAGGGTTCATGTCACCAGAAAAAAAGTATGCAGTGTTTATACGATTGAAAAGGCAATAGTAGTAGCTGAATGAGAGAAGACAAACTGTGGTTCATGCATGTGATTGATCACTTACTTAGTTTCTTGCATTTGAACAAATTTTACACTCATAATAGCTATTTGTAAAATAAAACGCAAATTGTTAGATTGCTTGAAATTTGTAAATTCACTCTATAGCTACCACATGAGTTAAGTTGATTGTGTCCAGGTTCAGAGCCACTTACCAAAATAGAGACATATAGGAAACAACATTTTTGTTATTTTGATAAACATTACCATGATTAGATATATTTTACATCAGATCAACTTTTTGTGGTCATAGGTAATTAAGTCAAGTATGATGGTAAATTTAACTAACCTTGTTATGCAATCTCATGACACGTTGATCTAGCTACATACATACATGCACACATTATATACCAAATAATATATCATGGATTAGTTCCTGCAAATTAAAGTAGAAGATTGCTCGGAGAAGCAACTATGTTGACTGGATTTTCCTGTATTGTTTCTAGAAAGTGTATGCAGGACAAATAATTTGCATTGCTTAACGAGTTAATTAATTTCCCTTTTCTTGATAGCGTAGACTTTAGCAAATTAAGAGGTGGTGTTTCAAAACAATTAAACTCCTTAAAAGCAACAATATAAATAGCAATGCAGCATGCTCTTCTATATGTATACATTAGTTCATTAGCAAAATCACATACACCTCGTTCCAAGCCTAATAGCTAGCTAGTTCAGTATTTTGCTGCAAGTTATTAATAATGGTTGGAAGATTAGTGAAATTATATTACTTTGTTATTATTGTTATTATTTTGTTTGGGTTGAGCTTCCAATTCCAACACGGGATGGCTCGGCCACTACAACAGCATAATGATGAAGATGATCAGCAGAATATTAATACTAATAGTGTTGTAATATGCAGTACTTCAGCACATAATAAGAAAGTACTGGTGGAGATTAACAACTCTGGCCCTAGCCCTGGAGAAGGCCATAAGCAACAACTACCAGATGGCTATCATCATTAATATTCCATCCATCATTTTAAAGGAAAAATATTCTCTATTTCATATGAATTTAAATATTATAGTGGCTTCTTGGTTGTCTGCATTCTATATATCGTGTCTTGTATATATGTATGTGTGTTTTCTTCGGGAAATACTTGGATGCCATAGTTTTTTAGTATCATTGGTGATATATGTTCATTTTAGATGAGAGAGAAGGATAAATGAATGATTAAAATAAATTATTTAGATGAGAAAGATAAACACAAAGGTAGCAATGACACCAAAAACCAATGACACCCAAGTGCTACCCGTGTTCTTCAGTGAATTAATATATCTTAAACTTTATTAATTGTTTCCACCGGTCATTCTTATATCCTAATCTTATAGTTCTTCCTCGATGTAATATTCTAACAAGCAATGGCTGGTAAAAGTCATAATGTCATATATATATATATGATCTCTGTTTTTTTTTCCTTCAATTTTTACATATATTAGTTATCATGCTTGCTTTTTCTTTTAAGTGTTTTGAAAAAGTGCCACAAGAAAAAGGATTTGTCTATCATGTGCAATTTCATTGCACATGTTAAAGGAATTAAATGATGTTTTAATACAAGACAACAATCAATTATTAAAAAGTTATATAATTAATGTAAAATGCACAAGTTCAAAAATAAACTTATTATTTTAAAACGTGTAAATTTGCATATGTCAACAAAACCTTTTAAAAAAAAGTGGGGGAAGAGATTCATATTATGTGCAAGATATAAACATGAACTATTGCGTGAGTTTACGTGTCCTGGTCAATTTAAAAAAAGAAAAACTACGGCTAGTCAATTTAGCTTTAACGCCGTCCTTTTCTTTTTGAAAATAGAGGCTCAAAGCTTTCCATCAACATGTATTATGCACTCCCTCCGTTTTAAAATACAAACAAATTTTTATCCTATTTAATTTTGTTTTTTTTTTAAAAACCATCTTTTCTAAGAAAAACTTTTGCTTGTTCTCATGAAATTAAATACAAATTACTTTCAATTTTCTCTCTATTCCATTTTCTCCATAATCAATAACCAATGAAAATTATTTTTACATCTTCCCATGAAACTTATTTCAAAGAAAACACAAAAAACTGTACTCTAAATTCTTATATTATTAATAAACGTGATTTGATTTTTTTGCTTATAATTTAGGACAGAGGAAATATTTTTGAAATAATTTAATGGTACGTATATTTTATGAGTGTGTCTAAATAATTTTGATTATACAAGTATTTCTCTTAAGTATATTAGAGGTATAATTAGCAAAAAATAACTAATATCACATTACAAATTGAAAAATCATGAACATAAAACAGAAAATTTAAATTTTTTAACAAAATATGAATTAAATGTGAATTTTTAAGAACCAAAAACAAAAAAAAAATCATATTTAATTCATGTTTGTTAAAAAAATCTATTTTTTTATTTATAAATTGCCATAATATTCTATCAATTTCTGGAAAATTTCATTAAAAATATTATGGCTAGAGCTGAGTTGACTAAAAAGTAAGTAGCAAAAGTGGTGATGAAAATCTTTTAGGGGACTAAAAGTTGAACAATTTTTTTTGAGAAATTAAAACTGAAAATTTGTATATTTATAGGGACCAAAAATATATTTAACCCTTCATTTTAAAATAATATTTTTGTTAAATAGACATTTGTTGTGAAACAAATGGATGTATATATCTTGTTTGATTGTTCTTTTTTTATAAGGGGGAATATTATCAAGGGAAATACGTAGTTTAAATCATGTTAGAAAGTCTCAAGCTCAACACCTATCGAGCACAATCTCGTGAAGGCTCAAACACATCATTACTCCAAAGGCTCTGTGCAACACCTATAGAAGACACCCTTTGCCATCATCATATATAAGGTACACACAAGTGTACCCCTGACCCAACTCGCATCTTGATGTTTGCTGCTACTCACTTCTTAGTTAAAAGGGATACTGAAAACTAACAGTAATAAATATATATGCTATATGATTTGTATTTTTGTGGTATTCCCCATATGCTCAATTATCTGCTAAAGATGGCAAAACTTGTACTAAAAACTGCAATCATGTACCGTATGTTAAGCTAATGGATTTATTCCATCAACATCCATCAGTTTAGTTATATCTCTAATCGGGGTGAGGTAGGTACTGGTACATATACGTGACTTTCTAGTGCACCAATTGATCGAGATTGCAACCTAACGGTCTTTATTATAGTACATACATGCCATTCAAAATTCAAATTAAATGTACATCTGCTCAGATTATTCACGGAAATTAATTAACAAATTAAGAGAGATGAATGAGATTAAAGGGAAAATGGGGTGTGATAACGATATTGTAGAGCATGTGTTCCTTGTATCGTTCCCGGGGCAAGGGCATGTGTGTTGGAACAAAATACGTTTAACAAACATTACTCTTAGAGTGGGGGAGATTGTTGGAACGATAAATGTTTGATATATGTTACCCTTAGAGTTTTGATGACAACAAGGTATTAAAAATTGTCAATTTGATATGCTAATATTTGTTCAAGTGTTACAGGACTATAGACAAAATTTTATATCTTTATAAGGTTCTGGAAGAACAAAAGAGAGCAAAATAATCAACAAAAAGGAAGCTTGAAGCGTCTGAAGAAAAGTGCTCCTGAAGTACAAAGTGCTCCTGAAGTGATGACGTCATCAGAAGCAAGTTCATCAGTAGCACATCATCAGAAGCAAGATCACCAGAAGCTGAAGTTCATCAGGAGATGAAAAATCTTAAAGATTCAAGAGCTGGGGATTTAATTTAATCATGTCTAGACATTGCAAAAGACTGAAAGAGTATAACAACGACCCTTGAGATGAAATTTGAAAGCAATTGATGCTTGTTCTATCAAGAGCGTTAACAAAGGACAATTGTACGAATTGTACAACCACTTCCTCCACTACTCTGTTCGTGTCTTTGCAACAAGACAATGATAACAACTCTGTCTGCAGAAATGTTCTTTCATACAAGGAATGCATTTGAAATTGATCCTTCATAGGACAATAACCATATCAGGCAAAAGATCATTGATGATTATCAACAAGCTTCAAATGACTCATTTTGTGTGCTGGCTATTCTCCAACGTATCTTTCACACCTCTATATAAAGGAGTGAAGACCTGCTAGTTGGATAACAACAATACAACAGACTTAAGCAATACACACGCGTGCAAAAGCTAGACTCTCACAACAATTCAAAGTTCATACTCTGTTATTTTTTGCATTTCAAAGTCACTTAGAATTTCTTAGCAAAGTCCATATTTTAGAAATTTTATAGTCTCAAGAGTCTTAAGAGTTTGTAACCGATTTGTATTATGAACACCACTGATTGTATATCAAGTGTTCAAACTCAAACAATTTTCTGTGTAAATCTGTTTGATTGTAAGTCTCTTGCAGTTGTGCTTGAGCATTAGAAGTCTCTTGCTTGTGTGCTTGAGCATAGGAAATCTCTTGCTTGTGCGCTTGAGTATGTTGAAGTCTCATACTAGTTGTAGTATTGAGCAGTTGTAATTTGAGATTACACTTTAGTGAACTCTCCTTGGAAGTGCAAGGGGGACATGACTACTTCCGGTTTGTGGAAGGAACCTGTATAATTGCTTTGTGTCTTTCGTCTCTCTCTCTCTCTCTCTCTCTCTCTCTCTCTC
>Ga0315914_1002973_pt1 | contig 25933 bp, 8 predicted proteins | sample MpolenodulesMG_FD_203920 | JGI IMG/M metagenome (GOLD analysis project Ga0315914, IMG submission 203920) | Medicago polymorpha root nodule microbial communities from Los Angeles, California, United States - elongated nodules | ecosystem: Host-associated > Plants > Roots > Nodule | place: USA... | reverse complement strand
CTAAAAACTTAATTAACCCTATAATATATACATACACACACACACACACACACACACATATATATATATATATATATATATATATATATATCTGTGTGTGTGTGTGTGTCTGATATGTGTAGGCATGGTAATGGGACGAAGTGAGGATGAGTTTTACCTTTCCTGTCCTTATACCCTATTCACATATACTTACATGTTACTCTACCTATTCTAACAGAGATGAGAAATTGAATCATGTCTCTGATGGATTCGTATGTCCCTGTCACATCCCATCTCTATAGGGAATAAGTTTATGTAACATTTTGGAAGCGTGTGTTGGGATGATTAAACTTATGTTTGGAACAAAAACACATTTAAGAAAATAACAAATCAAATCACGTCATTGCGTCAACATTGAAGTTTTGCAGCTTATATGTTTTCATGGTAGCAATGCCTCACGATGGGAGAAGCGGCTTGCAAGCGTCGTTCAAAACACATGGTAAACACATATTAGACGGTATTAACATCAACGAATTAATTAATAGTAAATTATACTTTTATCTCCTCATAACAGTTTAGTACAATCTTTTTTTTACGAAGTGGTAAAGACCACTGAAACACACACCACAAGGTTCTAGGTTTGAACCTAGGTAAAAACGTCTAACCTAACAATTTCGACATTGCCACACACTACTTCCTCCTTAGATGAGTTTAAATTGCATTTTTTATTTATATTAAAACTAGACTTTTGACACACGCTATCACGCGGGTCTGTTATAGATGAATATCATTATATTTTATTACAACCAAAAAAGAATCGTGATCAACATATGAATCTAAAGATAATAAAACATGATTTTGTGAGCTCGATTTATAAATATAAAGGTTAATCATTTCATGAAATAACAGAAGTACATTTTGAAATATTTCTTTATAAGTTAACTCAAAACTCAAGATATTAATCATTTTGAAATAACAAAGGTTAATCATTTCATGAAATATTTGATTATAGACTGGATTTTGATATCTAAACTCAAATTTGATATTTGATTGTAGACTGTCAGTAAACAAAGGGCAAACAAAATAAAGATTTCATGTCATGGAGTCGTGTGCATGAGTCTTATGTGGTCAATGTGATAAGGTTGCAAGGCACACAACTAAAAGCAACCATAACATGAGTCTTACATGCAAGCTATAAGAAAAGAGGGACAAATAAATGACATTGAGCAACTAAATTAATAAATGAAGCATAATAGAAGTTGTCATAAAAAAAGTGCAACATTGGAATCATGTGCACATTAAACACACATACCAATTGACAATCATAAAATGGATCTCAGAGTAAACTCTATGAAGTTTGGCACTCAGTAGTTGAACTAAATGTTTGAAGAGAACATTTATTTGGACTAAAAAACGTGCTTAAAGAATGTTGCTAACAATTGATAAGACCAATAGTATTTTTTTTAAAATCTCACAATGATATCTAAAAGAAAGAACTAAAAAAGAATTTCAAACTCAACTCATGGTAAAGCTAAATCATAATTATTTTTGTTTAAAAAAAGCACTCTCAACTATGTAATACTTTGTTTTGTTTCTATTTTCACTTTATATTTTCAGAACCAACCTACAATATCAACCACGCTCACCTACACATATACAACCTTCTCATCCTTCTTTTCGTTTTATATTTTCAGAATCAACCTACAATCTCAATTAAAAAAACAGAACATAAGTGAAATGATGTGAATAGGGACATAAAGGGAACAAGAAGAACAAAAAAGGGAAAAGAAATCAGTACCCATCTTTCCCAAAGAAGTCGAACAGAAATAAAAACATTGCATCACAAAAACTACACAAAGCTCACCGCTTTCGAGGCCCGTTTTCCCCACTTCAGTCATCGAGGAAATTATTTTCTCCAAAGCAGACATGAACCAACCGCATACATAGCCAGAAGATTCGTTTACCAATCTTGATTTTCCATCACGGAGGAATACTCGGAGTTGTCGTTTGCTTCGCTGTGTTCTTTCATTCGAAAATCAATAATTTCAAAGATAACATTTTCTTCATTTCGGCATCATCTTCCTCTTTGATGTCAGTGAAATTCTCACAGATATCTCATGCACCTCGGTTCCGCGCGCACCTCTTTCTTCTTCGAATCCGTCTATCAAATTATTCTCATAGAATGGAAATATAAGATTGATTTTGAGAGAAGAGATGTGATTGTTGTTCTATGAAGGAGATAAAGAAGATAAGAGAAGAGAAAATGGACTGGGGTTTCTGATCTTGCATATTTGTTTCTCATGATTCTTAGATGAATTAGGTGTGTTGCAAGTATCAATCAATAAATGCTAGTATGTCGAGAGCCACACACACCATTTGAAAAAATGGCATTGAGTGTCTCAAATCAATGAAAAACGTGTAAGTGGACTAGGATTTGAGTGGATTGAGGTTTATGATCTTGCATATTTGTTTCTCATGATTCTTAGATGAATTAGGTGTGTTGAAAGTATAAATGCTAGTATGTCTAGAGCCACACACACCATTTGAAAAACGTGACATTGAGTGTCTCAAATCAATGGAAAACGTGTAAGTAAGCCATGATTTGAGTGGCTCAAGACTAATGTAGGAAAGAAACAAATGGAGGGAAATGACTTAATACTCAGGGATAATTTTGTCATTTTGGGTGCATGGGCTGCATTAGGGTTAGGGTTTTGTTGCCATCAGACTACCTTGGATTTATATTAAGTAAGATTTATGCTTTCACTCCTTAGTAAAAGTTTTAGTTGATTTTCCGTCGAAAAAACTTTTGTCATTTTTAATGTAATCAAACTTTTAATGAATATTTTTACCCTTTATTTGTTATTCTCACCAGTTAAAATATAGTTTTAATCTATAAAGTAATACATGATAAAACAAAAATCTTGGATAAAACACCAAAGCTAATAAAAAAGCTATTTGTGTTTTTTCTTTCTAAAACCATAAAATTAATAGGCAGTTTCATAAAATTTAATTACCATTAATATTGAAAGTTATAAAAAAAAGCAAAAAATCATTTTTTTTCTAAGGGAGAAAAGAATATATCTTAAATGGTGGTTTAAAGTTAATTTCTATCATTAGAAATTATTTATATTAAAACATAATACTATATGAGTTTTCAATAAATTGATTGTTAGTAAAAACCCACTTTTTAAGTGGTCCATAGGTTATGGGAGTTTTGGTTGTTGGAGGAGGGTCTCATGTTTAATGGCCTAGCATATATTTGGCTATTATATGGATGGTAATGGCTTTTAATTCTTTATGGTAGAATCAAGTCTATGGTAGTTTTAGTTCCTAAGAACAACTACAACGAAGACATTTATTTTTATGTATTTAAATTGGTCTCACATGTACGCATTGTTATTTATAATTTTTTTTAATAATATAGTACATAATATGTAATCTCTTTAACCTAGTATCTTGTACAAATTTTTTAAATGAAACATGTTAATCATCTATCAATAATTTTATATCATTAAATTTCAATATTTTAAAATTAAAAAAGATGAGACTCATTTAAGATTGAAATGTTTAAGTGAGACCTTTGACTCATTAAGTACTTTAAATATTTTTTCCCAATAAAAATATCTAAAAGTACCAAGCCTCAAAATGGTAAGATCCTCGTTGGAGATGGAGTAAGCCTACTCTCATTTCATTCTTCATAATATATACAAAGCTTAATAGCAGTTTTGGCCCCCTAACAAAATAAAATATAAAACTGCCCCCTAAGTATTGCCCATTTTGCAGTTTTGGCCCCCCAGACCAATTTTGACGAAGTCAAAGCTGACGTGGACGCCACGTGTGCATTGACTTGGTCAAAATTGACCGGGGGGCCAAAACTGCAAAATGGGCAATACTTAGAGGGTGATTTTGTATTTTATTTTGTTAGAGAGCCAAAATCGCAACTTCTTAAAACATAGCGGGTCAAAACTGTTATTAAGCCTATATACAACATCTATACATGAGAGATTAAGAGTTTGAAAATTAAAAAAGGTAGTGCACTGCACTTACAACAATGTAACAATGGTCGGAGGTAGATCATGATTTATATTTCTCGCATTTTGATTTATTGTTTTTTATTGTTCTTTTGTTATCATGAACACGGATTCAGTAAAAATTAAACTAACATAAACTATATTAAAGTGTAATACATATTTTATAATTAAGGACAATAATATATATTTTAAGATAATGAGAAGAGGAAAATGTAATTCAAACTTTTCTAGGAAAAGAGTGCAATTTAGTCAACATATAAATAAGTGATATGTGCAAAAAACACATTATAGTTCACAAAAAAAAACACATTGTAGATGCTTTCCTAAAAAAGAAACATTATAGATTCTATTAGAATTAGTTTTATTTTTACTAGATGCTTAGGGATGCTTGATTTGAAAAATGTATAAAAAATATAAAAAGAATCACAAAACAAAAAAAACTAAAAAGAATTTCATAGCGGATAAGAACTCATTGCATGATGATTTTGTTTTTGACGTGATCATTGCATCATGAATTGGATAGATCGGACTTGTAATTCCACGTTTAAAGGACCTTATAATATTTTCTATTTCTAATTTTGCGATGGGTATATTATATGTGGACCTTGATGGTAACCCAACTAAACAAGATATATGCAATTACATACCCTCTCGAAGGAAAGCCACGTCCATGTTAAAGCTAGCTGGCTGATGATTTTGAAATAGCACTTGTTGGTTGGTTGGTGTTGCATCAGCTTGGTTCATTCGAGAATAAGGAGTTGGAGGTCTAAAATTTAAAAGTTTACTTAACAATTAACACAAGGTTATGATAATAAAGATCTTCTAGGTTATTTTTAAAATGAAACATTGGAACACTCTTTAAGTTCTCCTAGGTTTCACTTCACACATTGGTTCATTTCTTTAATTGAGAAAATAAAGATATCTGTTAAGGTTATGATAATTTAATCACATTCTTTTTTTAAGTTTGATCACTTAAATTTTATAAAATGATAATTTAATTATTATAATTAAAAAATATCAATCAACTTAATCAGAGCCGTCTCTGACAATTTGGAGGCTCCGTTGTAATCTTGACAATTTTAATTCTAAATGTATCAGAAAAAAAAATCAACACCACTTAGAGGGACAAACATCTACGTTCTAGTAAAATATACGAGCAATGGTTCAAACATGTCTTTTACCCATAGACAAATAGACATTTACCTACGAACAATGTATAATTGACGGGAAAATAGTTGAATTCTACACTTTTACCTACAGAAAAATGACATTTAGTGACAGATTTTGTCCGCAGGCATAATTTTTTCCCCCTTTTTTCAAATTTTGAGGCCCCTCTAAGTTTGAGGCCATGTGCCAAGGGCCTTGATGCACTTGCCCAGGGCTGGCCCTGAACTTAATCCTCCATCAAAGTGTATCTAATTTAGAGGATAATTTTTGTGAGCTCAACTGATTTGAGTTAAACGTAAGATAGTTGGAGGTCATAGGTTCAAACTCGGACAAAGAGTAACTATTTAATCTAATAACAAACTATTAACATTTATCATTCAATTTTCTTTTTAATTATTTTAATAATAATAAAAAATTATTCTTTTCTTTGTAGTATCTTTTTATTTGTGTGCACGTCTAAATATATATTTTTATGCTTTGCGTAAAGATAATGTTGCAACTGACTTTCTAGTTAAGATGGATGCTCTAAGTGACGATGATTTTGTTGTCCTCCATGAAGCTCCAGTGACATGTCACCTATTATTTTAGCATATACCACGGACGTTGAGTTGTTACAAAAAAACATCCACCATCAAAGTCCATAAAGAAACGTATGTCAAGTAGATATGTGGTTAAGTCCTTTAAATCAATAAAAAAAATAGACCATTTGAATCACAAGGGTATGTGGTCAAGTTTCAGCCATTTGAATCATGCCTCTTTTTTCAATGCTTCGGATTGGTTGGAATAGTTGTATGTTAATTTGATTTCAGTGGAGCAAGTTATGGAGTGTCAATGGAGACTTATTTTTGGTGTTATGTTAGATTTGATTTAGTGAAGGAGAAATGATTTTGTTTTTAATAATAACATTATTGATAATAGACAGCAATACAATTCCGATGTAGCAATTAGAGGACAACCTTTAGATGACAATTTGATAGCTCTTAGCACTAATGTTCCGTGGTTGAACACGGCACAAAAACGGCGTGTGTAGGGTTTATGGGAGATTGTAATGAAAATTTTCTTGTAACTTATGCGGCAGGTATTCATCATCATTGCTTAGTGATTAAAGCGGAGCTTTGGGGTATTTATTATGGTCTCAAGACTCCGTTGAATCGTGGATTCCATAGAATTAAAGTTGTGTCTGATTTATTAAGTGTATTATTTTGTTTAAAGATGGTTGTCCGCCAACTCACCCCCATCATATGTTAGTGGAAAATATTCATCAAATCCATCGAAACAACTTAGGTCTGATCATTTGGAATCATAACTTCAAAGAAGCCAATCAGGTGGTTGATCGCAGGACCAACCCAAGGGCCACGTGGCCCAAAAAAGGATTTTAGGCTTCAAAATTATGGGCTGAAAAATGCCTTAAAATATTTTAATTTACTTATAAGGGTTTTGCTAGAAGACACATTTTATGAAGGTGTCTTTAACAAGTTATTCTATGAACATTTGTTAAAAGACACCTATCAAAATTATAACTAAAAAATGGAAATCACATCTTGAAGTGTGGATTGCTAAAAGACACTTTCATGGGTGGCTTCTAGCAAAACCCTACTTATAAATATATAATACGGAAACCTATCAATGATTATTTTTTAAGTTGAGTTGGTAAAAGTAAAGGCCCCACATCTACTTTGGCCAAGTTTAAACTTCGGCTCAAATGTGAACTTATATTATTTATTTTCATAAATGTTTTTTTTATTGTAAAAGGTCTCGCTCGAAATGCCGATACACATTTTATGGACATGGTATATGAAGTCTTCTATGGGCAAAACTCTGATAAAAGTTTGAACTTGTTTCTTTTTAAAATTCTTATATGGTAATCTCGTAATTATTTAAAGAAATGTTAAAAAATGAATACGTTTAAATAAAATGTTTTACTAATCAGTGCACTAAGGACATTGATTAAGGAATCTATAAGTAGAAGTTTTCTTTTGGAAATGTAAGTTGTTACATTTGACATTGTACTTGCAAAAAGTACAATAAGAGAATCTAGGGTTTAGACTGATTATTGGATGCCTTGAGAGTGCTCTCAAGGGTGGTATTTATAGTCTGTTATGGACTTGGGTTTCGGTTGCTTGGTCCCCAAGCAACAGGGGTTTATGTGTATTTTAGGCGGTTTCTAGAAGTCAAGAAAGGCAGCGCCCTAAGAAGGGCGCACATAGTCCTCAGGATCCCTTCCGGAGGGTGTCTGAGCCTTTCTAGAGGGCTTAGAGCCTTTAGGAATATTATGACGGTTCACAGCCCCCCAAGCACGAGTCTTGGGACAAGGCGAAGTGATGAAAGTGTGAGATTGACCCTTCTGGAGGGTACCCAAGTCTCTTAAGAAAGCATTGATAGTTCACAGCCCCCCAAGCATGAGTCTTGGGAGAAGGCGAGGTGCTTGCTCTACTGAAAAACTTACTTGTTTTAGTTGGTTAACCAATGCCCCTAAGACACTGGTTAACATTCTCCTTAAATAAATCTTAGGTACTTCGAAGATTAATATTTATAGTTGCGTGCGGAAAATATCTTTGAATTTTTTTAATTTATTATGAAAAAATTGGCAGTGGAGAAGAGAAAAAAAAGGAGGAAAAAAAACTGTGATTTCTATTATATTGGGACCATGTAAGAAGGGTTGAGCCTTGCTCTAAGAATACACGATCACCAAATCCAAGAGAAAATTGTCATCCATATATAATCAAAGATTTATGTATACCATGTAGGACTCAAAAATTTGTCCCTTCAAGTATTGGGGTCACGGAGGAATGCCATAACTTTTGGACATAAGTTATTGTCATTTCTTTATCAAATAATTAATCAAGAGAGGGACATCTAATTTACTTTCATTTTCGTTCTTTTTTCATTCCGATATTTCATTAGTAACATTCATATAGTAATATGTTATTTCTTTAATTTCTACGTACAAAGTCTCAAATATATGCTGGTCGTTGAATATATATATATATGAAATGAAAATAAGGTAGACAAGAGAAATCGGAGTTATGGTTTATGATTATAAAGTCTCAATAAAAAAAAAGTCTTATACGGAAATTTTTGTGTACGAAACACAACGTACCGAACGTACATTTCAGTTTAGTACTTTACTATCCAAACAAGGCCAGGCAATATACAGCAAATTAAATCAAACAACATATGGAACATGAATTTATTTTAAATACATTTCCTTTTTATAGTTAGTTAGTGTTGTTCAATCAAATAACGTCGCCATCAAGTGTCATGATCTTGGCCCTTCACTTTTAAGCTGACACTCTTAGCTGTTACTAACAATTATGAAGAAAAAAAAATGGCATATTGCACGTACTCATTGATTTTTTCTAGACTTCCAACATAGAAAACGAACGTACTTGGTGTCGGAGAAGGCCCCAAATGAAGCAGTCATGTGATCTTCCTTCATCTACAATAGAGGAATAGACCAGTGTCATTTTCACATCTAACTAAATTTTCAAACTGATGTATATCATGAGATCAAGACAGACACAAGTTCGCGATCACTATCGATATCTTCTTTCTAATTTCTTCTATAAATTTAATATGTATGCGGGAAAATGTATTTTACACGTACATTCAAGAATAAACGGTCATTTTGACCTGACTCTGCACCTTGTTGTTATAAAGGTCTTTGACTCAGAATTAAATAGAAAGTAGTTTCTGAATGTAGACTTCCGTTATCACTTTAGTCGTTGACGTTAAAAATTTCAGTTAACCGATGAGGTGGCGCGCATGAAGTGTTCGAGGACTAAATTAAAAGTAGAAAATAGTCATTTTAGTCCCTGAATCGAAAATCAATATCTTCTGAAATTGAATCTCAAATCCCCAAATCTATAAATCCCGAATTTAATCTCCAAATTCTTATAACTCTAAATCTCACATAATTCTCTCTTTATTCAAAATCAATTTCCTTTTTTTTGTTGTTGTTGTTAATTAGTGAAAATTTGTGGTAAGAAAGAAACATGGTAAACTTTAAATCTTTTGTGCTGCCAATCAAAAGAGTTTAGTTTATATTGTGTGAACTATTATAATTAATACTATGTCTTATGTCAAATGTGATTTTAGTAAAAATATATGTATGTTTTGTAACGGTCAAACGATTGAATATTGGGGTTTCTGCATCCATCCACACTCCTCTTACATAATGAGGTTTCTTCATGATGATTGAGCAGAATCTCAATCTCATTCGTTCCAAAAAACTGTCAAACAATTGAGTATGTCTCCTAACTTTGACTTAACTAAATATGATCAAAATAGCTTCAATCATATCTTATTTTCTACTAAAATATTTCATATCATATTTTCTACCGAAACACATTTACCAAACATGCATGTAGAAGCATACTATCGGAAATAGCTTCAACCATATCTTACTTTCTACTAAAACGCATTTATCAAACACGCATGTGGAAACATATTAATTAGCTTCAGTGCGCTTACACTATAGAATGAAGAAAATATTACACTTTTTAGAATTGATGAGTAAAATGTGGCGATTTCTTATAAACATTATAATTCAATACAATCCAGAGAATTAACAACAAAAAAAGAAATTGATTTTGAACAAAACAGGAAATTAAATAAGATTTAGAGATTTGGGATTAAATACGGGATTTAAGGATATTGATTTTTGATTCAGGGACCAAATTGACAATTTTCTATTTTCATTTTAGACCCTGTGACACCTCATACACGTCACTTCATCAATTAACATAAGTTTTTAACGTCATGGACTAAACTGATAACGAAACATATTTCATCCATACTCTATTGCTAGAGTTTCTATTATTATTTTTTGTTCAACGTTGATATGTTATGCACTTTACAACACAGTTATTTAATGGTGCAACACGAAAAATGTTAATTAGCATTATTGACGTTGACTTAAATTCAGTTTAAGTAGGTACATGTAAACTTAGTTTACATAACCTAAACTCAGTTTTACATGACATACTTAAACTAAATTTACATGACTTACTTAAATTGAGTTTAAGTAGCTATACTTAAACTCAGTTTACGTTACCTACTGAAGCTAAGTTTACATGACCTACGTAAACTAAGTTTAAACATGTATAATTTACATGACCTACTTAAACAGAGTTTAAGATTAAATTAAATTTTATTTAAAGGTAATTTTGTCATTTTAGAATGTAACCAGAAATACATGGGTGTAATTAGAAAAAATTCATCACAAAAATACATGAACAAAAAACCTGATCAATGAAAAATCATTTAATTTGATTAAAAGAGGGGAAAAAAATGTAAAGATGTCTGCTTTTGGATAAACTAGCGGAAGGACGGGCACGCCACTCTTTTTAATGCGCTAACGCATGTGATTATTTTATTATGTTTGTTTGTATAATTTTGATTTAAATTTTTAAATATTAATTAATGAAAATTATTGATATATTGATTTATAAACAAAATATTGTCAAGGCATATAACAATTATTTATGAACTCAACATATTTTAATCTGCCTGCATATAAAATAAAGATAAAATAATGATCTTTTATTGTTTATATTAATAGTAATTAGTATCATCATAATAAAAATGTATAAATGACATGTTATGTAAAAGAAACATTGCTATGATTGTGATAAAAGAATATCTTTAAAAACTACATTTTTCGTAAAGTCTCCATCTTCTTATTCTATTTTCCCTTCTTTAATGAGAACTTTCGTTGAATTTTGAAAAACTCCTCTTGATAAAGCTACATATAATTGGTCATAGCTGAAAACATGCCGCACAAAATAGATTTCGACATTGGGAATGACCTGCCCTTTAACATTAATTTTTGCTCACATTTGCTACTAATCTTGTTTTTTAAAAGATTTAAAGTCCAATCTTTAACATTATATTTTGCTCACGTTTGTTACTAATCTTTTTTAGAGGATTTAAAGTCCAATCTTTGACATTATATTTTGCCCACATTTGTTACTAATATTTTTTTTAGATGATTTAAAATCCAACCTTTGACATTATTTTTTGCTCACGTTTGTTACTATTCTTTTTTTAGAGTATTTAAAGTCCAATCTTTAACATTATTTTTTGCTCACGTTTGTTACTAATCTTTTTTTAGAGGATTTAAAGTTCAATCTTTAACATTTTTTTTTGCTCACGTTTGTTACTAATCTTTTTTTTAGAGGATTTATAGTCCAATCTTTAACAATATTTTTTGCTCACGTTTGTTACTAATCTTTCTTTTAGAGGATTTAAAGTCCAATATTTAACATTACCTTTTCCTTACGTTTGATACTAATCTTTTTTTTAGAGGATTTAAAGTCCAATCTTTAACATTATATTTTGCTCATGTTTATTACAATTGATCAAAGGTTAAGAAAGAGTAACTTATATTAATAAAATAATATGGAAATACTGTTTTTTGTGGAAGGGATATGAAAAGGAAAAAACTTAGGTACAATTCCTTAGGTGCTTTTTGTATGGTTCTTAACTAAATTCACCATGATTTCCTTAAATCCATAATTCTCTCAAAGTTTGTTATCTCCAAAAAAGTTGTATTTTTAGTTAAGAACCATACAAAAAGCACTTAAGAAATTGTACATAAGTTTTGTCCATATGAAAATACTTGGCAACCTTTGTCGGTTGTATTGAGGGGAACAACACATATGTACAACATAAAAGCGGCTGATAAAAAAGTAACATGATTTTTTATTTTGTGCTAGTTTTTTGTGAGTTTGATATTTGGTTAACGGAGGTAAAAGAGGGTTAACGGGTACGACTAGTGACATGGATTACTAATCCACGTGTTATTTTATAATTGACTATTTGTATTTAAAAGTAAGGGTATTTTTGGAAAGAAAATTCCAACCCAAAAATCTGCTGAAAGGGATAGTTTTCTTTATACATAGTATAGATAAAATAAAAATACAAATAAAAAAAGAAAAACTCAAAACCACATCCCTTTAACAAAGATGAACAAGCTGAGATAAACTTAGATACAAGGTAGAGCTTATCTGTCTTAAAAATTAGCACTACGTGAAAAATGGTCACAGATAACGTTTTTTTTTGGGTTTTAGATAGCGCTTTAAAAGCGCTGGTAAAGATAATATAATTCTTTAGCTAGGGTGACACTCTTACATCAATAAAAGCAATAAAATTGGAATAATTTGCAAAACACAGTTTAGAAAGAAATTCATCAAACAAATAGTTTTCAAATTTTGAAATACAGAAGAAAATAGTTTATGAAAAGCATATCAAACAGGCCCTAAGAAATCACTTTCAATGCTTTCCAGTCAATAATGGAAGAAAATTTATTTTATCTGGAAGAGAAGGGAATCTAGCAAGATATATACGTGCACTTGTCCACGACTATAACTCCATTATAAAACCAACAAATTAAATATATTTTTTTTGACAAAACAAATTAAATAAATATAAACATATCTTTTGAGCTCTTTGTATGATACTTGTCTTATAATAACTCTACATGCCTAAGTCGCCTCATAATCGTCATATATGATTCCTCCCCGTCATCTTTTTATTGCATTAAGATTCACCATATTAATTAACTGCATTTCTCACCCCCTATAAAAACTGCATATCTAAAGTTGATCTAGTACATAGATTTTCATGTTGTTGAGCTCCACAATCTTCTTATGAAGAATATTCTTCTCATCATTGCGTATATCATATACTTCATATTTTATTCTAAAATAGAACGATTCTTGCTAGTATTTCAACATTGAAATCTATAATTTGTAAAATAAAAAGCGATTGAAATCCACACACAAAAAAAAAAAAAAATGATCTCGACAAATATCTTAGGTTCCTAACTCCTTATAATGTTGATTGTTGTGTACATGCATAATACATGGCGAAATTTACTTCTCAAAAATAATATTTTCTTATAGAGCAATAGATGCACTCCTGTTTATATGGTGTGTGTGTATTTATCCTAAGCAAGCTTTTATACCTAACCGTTTAATTTAACTTTAACTTAAGTCAAATCATACTTAACTAACTAATCTTGGACTCTAACCGTTTAATTTAACTTAAGTCAAATCATACTTAATTAACTAATCTTGGATTCTAATGACAATTATTTATTCAATGCCTCGTGCACCTAATTAATTAACATTGGTTTTAGGACATGTATGTATGGATTAATTTGCCATTAGTAGTAGATTATTTTAGAGTGGATCTAATTAAGAATTCATGTTCCCTTCAACAAAAAAAAAATCTTTTTGTCTCTTTTATGAATGGTTTGTGAATCATGTTAGCTTTTTCGTAGAGTATAGGTCTTTTATGTTCGATGTCGCTTGGCTTATAGTCGGGGCTGTTTTATTTTTTATACAGATGCATTTGTTAGTTAGAAAAATTGGAAATGATTTTTTTAGTGTTCATTTTTTACATAGTTTTAAAAGTCTAACCATTGATTACCTTCTAATTCAAATTATGAAAATTAAGGTCAATTAGTCCACTCTAAATTTAAAATTAAATTGTGAATAATGAAATATGAAAATTGAGGTAAATTTTAGGCTTGCCCAAACAAGTGAAAGATATGGGAAGAATGACGCCATCTCCATCGAATCGACATCTCCTCAACATCCGCGATGATGACAACATCTCACGCACAAATAAGACTAGAGGTTCCGCCCATTCGAAGAATATCCACAATGGTGTCACTCACAGATCACACACTATATCCAAGTGAGGGAAAAAACCCAATAAACCAAAGTTAAATATATGACTCAGCAAAGGAAGAGACGAACCAAGACTGTAAATATAGATGTTTAATGTTTAATGTTGTTTAAACACGTTGTATAGATGTTTAAAAGCATTTCATGTTTTAGAGTAGCAAAACATATAGGTAATTCCTATAATGTGATGCATTTTGTTCTCTTAATCTCCTGTATTCGAATGTTGTTAGCTTGTATGATATCTAGTTCCCCGTTCATAATGCAATATATCAATATTTGGATCCCCTCAAAATTACCAATTCAATTCAGTACACGAACATTCTAATCATCCAACAATCATTGTTGTGGGAGTTTTTCCACACGAATGGTTGTGATTGATGTGAAAATGAAATATTTTTCTTATCTCATATAGCAGTATAGTACGTGCCCAATTGATGATTGCTCGTAAATCAGTCAATCACATAAACACAAATCATTTCAAAACTTGAGCTGTGTTGTTTTGTTAATGGCTTCATCCAATATGATAATTATACTTTTTGAATGGAATGAATTCAATTGAAAGGATATAGGAAAGGATGTTCCAAAACTTGAGTTATGTTGTTTTGTTAATGGCTTCATCCAATATTTCTCTAAATCAAAAGCGTGTGGCTCTAGTGTAGGGTACGTACGTCAGAATATCATCAGTGAAGAACTTAAGCTGCTTTGCTTACACATCAAAAATCTTGTTCAATCTTTTTGATATATCTTTGTCACCTCATTAAAAATACTTAACTACTCTCCTCAAATCCCCACACGTATTCACATCTTAAATGTAGTAATCATTTGGTTAGGAATTTTTGAAGTTTCTTCTCTAATTAAAGAAATTTGATTAGTCATAGGTTCATAATATGAAATTGGGAGTAGTACTCAACCACTTTAATAAACAACATTATAGACAATAATCACATTTATAACAAATTTGTTGTATATTATAAACAAGAATCCATTAAACCGACATTTTAAGTAGCAACTATATTGCAAGAAAAATACACCCCCCTAACAACAACCATATATTTTCCGCGTGATCTGGCAATGTACAGTTGTCACATGCAGTCACGATCAGATAAATCTATATCTGTAAAAACCGGCACAAGATTAATCTCTGATTTCTTATAATAATTAATTAATTTTGATACTTTTTGTTATTTGTCATGGTATTTTTATTTTTATTTTATGTGTACGCTCAAAGTCTCTATATATAGAGCGGGGTTTTCATTCATAACTCATTCAATCAACACTTTTCTATCTATCTATCTATCTATCTATCTATCTAGCTTCTCACTTCCAACTTTTACTTTCCCTCTACTTTCTCTTTTCCATATTCCTTCATTCTTACTAACAGAAACATAGTTTGTGCTTCTTGTACAATTAACTAAATTAATATGGGTATTGAGATAGAACAACCATGTGTGCAGCTTTCTAACATTGCAATTTCTGACACTCATGGAGAAAACTCACCTTATTTTGCTGGATGGAAAGCCTATGATGAAAACCCTTATGATGAATTAACCAACTCCTCTGGTGTTATACAAATGGGATTAGCAGAAAATCAAGTATGTTTATATATCTTGAATTCAAAATATATGCTGTACTCTTATTATTATACACATGTAGCTCCTAATTAATCATAGGGAACTAACTATTAATGTGTATTTGTACAGGTTTCATTTGATTTGGTAGAAAAATACTTGGAAGAGCACCCAGAGGATTATAATGGTTTCAGAGAGAATGCATTATTTCAAGACTATCATGGACTTAAATCATTCAGAACTGCAATGGCAACCTTTATGGAACAAATAAGAGGTGGTAAAGTTAAATTTGATCCGGAAAGAATAGTCATCACTGCCGGAGCAACTGCTGCCAACGAGCTTTTGACCTTCATTCTTGCAAACCCCGGCGATGCCTTGCTTGTTCCTACCCCTTACTATCCAGGGTAAGAGTCAAGCACCATACATTCTGACTCCGTTCGGATAAAAACTTAATTAACATAAGTGCTAATATATAAACTAATTTTATGATTGAAAGATAAAATACAGTAGACATATTCATTAAAAATCTTTTAGCTAGCAGCTAGCTGCATTTGTTTTAATTTATCATTTGAAGATATAGCATGTAAGCATGCTTACGTAAACTAGATATGATAAAATAATCTCATGTATCTTTTTCTTGTACTTTTGTAGGTTTGATAGAGACTTAAGGTGGAGAACTGGTGTAAACATAGTGCCAATTCACTGCCACAGGTCAAATAATTTTCAAATTACACCTCAAGCTTTAGAAGCAGCTTACAAAGAAGCAGAATCAATGAACATGAAAGTGAGTGGAGTACTCATCACAAACCCTTCAAACCCTTTAGGTGTAACAGTTCAACGTTCAGTCCTAGAAGAGATTCTTGACTTTGTGACAAAAAAGAACATCCACCTTATATCAGACGAAATCTACTCAGGCTCAGTCTTTAATTCCTCTGAGTTTGTAAGCATAGCAGAGATTCTCGAAGCTCGTCGATACAAAGATGCAGAGAGAGTTCACATTGTTTATAGTCTCTCAAAAGATCTTGGTTTACCAGGTTTCAGAGTTGGAACAATTTATTCTTACAATGATAAGGTTGTAACAACAGCGCGAAGAATGTCGAGTTTTACCTTGATATCTTCGCAAACACAACAATTTTTGGCTAATATGCTATCAGACAAGAAGTTTACTGAGAAGTATATTAAGATTAATAGGGAAAGATTGAAGAAGAGATATGAAATGATTATTGAAGGCTTGAAAAGTGTTGGAATTGAGTGTTTGAAAGGGAATGCAGGATTATTTTGTTGGATGAATTTGAGTCCACTTTTGAAGGAGTCAACTAAGGAAGGTGAATTGGAACTTTGGAATGTGGTTTTGAATGAATTGAAATTGAATATATCTCCAGGGTGTTCTTGTCATTGTGATCAACCTGGTTGGTTTAGGGTCTGTTTTGCAAATATGACTGAACAAACTTTGGAAGTTGCATTGGAAAGAATACGTAACTTCATGGCTACAAGAATAATGACAAAGAAAGATATAAGGAAATAATAGTGGCATGCTATTTGACAAATTTCTTTATGATTCATATATTATTGCTATTTTTTTTAATGGTTAATTGTGGCCATTTTGATAAATTCTTTGTCGGTTTTATAATGGTTCAGGAAAGTATATACTGTAAGAAGCAGATTCACCTGAAGTGTATGCATGTCTTAGTTCTTGTTTGCTTGCTTTAATTAAGCAAGTTCCTTGGAAACTCCTTTTGTATCATTGTTAATTTGTTAATTAAAATGAAATTAAGTTGGTTAATTCTTTGAATTCTATGTAACGTTTTTTATATAGGAATTAGTAGCGAGTTATTTTGAAAGTTGTTTTTATTGCAAACTAACACCACAAAATCGATCAACTCAAGTTGAAATAATTTTCTCACATTTACACTACAAACTACTTAGTCCGTCCCTTAATAAATGATTTTTTTGCAAAAAAAACATTGTTATAAAATAACTCACTCCTTTCATTTTTCAATGCAATATTAATTATTTTTTTCAATTATAACTCTAATTAATATTAGGCTTATTTGATTCAATGGTCCCCTAAATAATTTCAAGTTTTCATTTTGATCCTACAATTAATAAAACGTATGTTTACGTCCCTTACTTTTTCCTCCGCTTGGCAAATAAATCCTTAGGTTTGAGTTTAACCCCAAATGTCTATGGTGGACCTATCTTAAGAGTGGTCCACCATAGACCTTATTAATTTTTTTAATTTAAACTGTTTTTTGATCTATTAGGTGTATTTTAGGTTTATTTTATCTTACAATGAGTCAACAACACCTAATTATTTCTCCCTTTCTTCATCTTCTCCCCTCAACTTCTTCATCATCTTCACCAACATTCATAAATAAAAATATGAAACTCCAAAAAAACCATAAATTTTCGTCAACCAATTTTTCTTCCCTTTCTTCATCTTATTCATCATTCTATTTAGCTTCTTCCGTATCCTCGTCTCTGAAATTAAAAAGTGAAACAACACAACCTTAGGCTTTACAAAATATAATTTGTTAATTGTAGATCCAAAATTTCACCACAACTTGGATGTGATTCTTCATTGAAGCTTGGGTCAACAATATGTTTATGCCCTTCCTCAAGTTGAGTAAAAAAGACACGTCCTTTTGTAATTGCACAATTCTTCAGCTCAAGCAAAGGGGTTTGGGTTTCATTAATAGGGGAAGTACATAAATTCTTACCAGTGCCACTATCAACGATGACCTTTTTAGTTTCCCTACAACTTGAAGAATCAACATCATGTTCTTCCTAGAGATGAACAGGTGAAATACAGCCTCGAATGAGAAACCTATTTCCTGATTGCCCTGAAAAAATATGAACCCGGTTCTTCTCTTGTTCCATACAAACCCTTTCTTGATCCAACATCACTTTCTGCTCCTTCAAACATATATACTCATCAAGCATCTCACCTAAACTCATTAAGCTTTTCGACATCTAAAATTCAACCAAACCAAAAAGAAACAAATAAATATATAAATAAAGATCCAAACTTTACCAAAAACAAAACAACTCATTTGATTAAATCGAAATAAAAACAAAAAAAATGAAAAGAGTTTGTAACAAACTGAAAAGGGTATCAAGAAAACGACCCATTTTAAAAAATTGAATGAAAACAAAAATTAACAAAAAGGAGTTGTAAAATAGGAAAAAGGTTCGTGAAATTTTATTTTAGTGTTGTGGATGGTGATTAATGATGATGAAATTGTGATGCTGAATTTGGTTAGAGGAGAAGAGAAGCTTGTGATGTTGGATTCAAATGGGAAGGATGAAGAGGAGAAGGAATTTGAATGGGAGAGAAGAGAAGAGGATGAAAGTACCCTGATTTCTGGGTTTCTAAAATTTTTTGCCTTTTTCTTTAAAAAAAAACATGCCTTTTAGACTTGCCACGTCGGCAAAAACTAACGGAAGTTTAATTTTTTGACGGAAGAGATTTATTTGGCAAACGGAGGAAAACCTGAGGGACTAAAATGTGAGTTTTATTAATTGTGGGACTAAAATGAAAACTTGAAATTATTTAAGGGACCAATGGATCTAATAAGCCTAATATTACTTTCATTACTTCCAATTCAATATATTCTACTTTGCATTTATGATAATGGTAAATACACTAATACTTGACAATAACACGTAAAACATTTTTCTCTCTCATTCAGTAATACATTTTTCTTAATAAATGTGAAATGAGCAAAATGCTCACTTAAATTAGGACGACGGAGTAAGGCAAATGCATAAAGTTGTTGTGTAAGGGTTTTATCTCAGCGAGGAAAAAAAATGTCATTGGTGGCTTTGTTTAATGAAAAAAAGAAAGTCATTTGTGCTAGTTTTGTTTGTCCACGCGAATATGTGTTGCGATTATTTCATTTTGTCGTTGTTATTGTGGTAAGTTAACTGACACCCAACAATTTGTTGTTATATCTAACTTTTTTAGACTCTCTGATCATATATTTAAGGAACATAAAATGCACAGTTAGTTGCATTTAATCGGTGATAACAATAATCATATTTTTAAATGTTATTCTCTTTCTTCAAACGATTAACATCGAGGAAGGAACTTTATCATTCAACTATGAGTTCATTAATTACTTCAATAGAGCATTACATACAGTTGTTTTTGGGTTTTGAACTACTGGATTAAGAAATGCAAAAAACAATAATCAAAGGTAAATTGTTAAAAAGATAAAAATAGCATAATAAGCTTTGTTCCCTAAAAAAAGTTGAATAAGCTTTGTATTTGATTGGATATCACTAATTACAGCGTACAAACTAATTGTTTATATGCAAAAACTACACATATTAGTCAAATGTCGTGACCTACAATGCCAACCCTCTGCTCAACTTATTTCGCAGGTAGTGTCTGATTTTCCCTCGTTAAGGGAATTGTGACACCGTGTTTGAAAATTTTAAATATTTTTATCTGGATAGAGTAATAAATAATTTCAATGTCATCATTTTTTGACAACTTTTATAAATTTTAAATTTTTGTATTCCAAATATAAAAATTGAAATTATGGGTGAAAATTTTAAAAAAAATTGAGGGGTAAATTTTAATTTCCAAAAATGGGGGGTTAATTTTTGTTTTTTAAATTTATTTGGGTCAATTTGAAAATTTTGGAAAATCTGAGGGCCAAAATGCAAAATTTGAAAAATTATAAGAATGAATAAATTTGAAACCCTTAGCTTTTAGATGTCATTTAATACTTCATAAATTTCCATCATTTTGAAAATTCTCCAAATTGTCATCCAAACAACGGAATTCACTTTAAAATATTTAGATCCCCTTAAAACATTACACTACCTTCAAATATTCCTTCAATATGAGGTAATTGGGGAATTATAAAGAAATTCAAACGATTTAATTAAATTGCCTTCTTTTTTAAATATTTTTGTTTGGATGGAGCAATAAAAAATTTCATTGTCATCACTTTTGGACAACTTTTATAAATTTTAATTTTTTGAGCCAAATTTAAAATTAAAATTAGGGGTCAATTTACAACTTTTGAAATTTTTAGGTGTCAATTTGAAAAATTAGAGGGGTAAGTTTGCAAATCTATAATTTTTTTTAAAAAAACGCGATCTTATTGTTCTTTGTGGATTTCAATCGATTTTTCCACAAACGTATTTCAACTTTAAATATTAATGACCATGTCGTTCTATATATTTTTTGGGAGAGGATATCGTTCTATATATTTAGAAGGGAAAATAATAATATATATGATGGGCAATGATGAGAAGAATATGCTTGCTCAAGTCTCAACACCATTCTGTCAAAAAAAAAAAAGTCTCAACACCATGAATGTGCTATAGAGAAGTTGTCTTCTTTTGATAACAAAGTCGGGATGAGATATATGTTTTTGTCTTAGTTAAAATATAGTGGTTCATATTATCAAAAATAAATAAATATAGTGGTTCAAACCAAAATGTAATGTGTATGTTTGAGAAGTACTTGGTGATTGGTCGGTCTACTCTCGGCTCTTAATTAGCTGCAAGGGTAATTAAATTTGTGACCAGTTAATTTTGAGGTTGATTGAAAAAAGATGTTATTCTCCCTCAGTTGTCAATTGTAAGTAAATTTTAATTTTTTATGTTCATTAAATTAATGATGTATGTAGATCACATATATCATTAATTGAAAAATCAAAATTTGCTTATAATTGACAACAAAGTGAGTATATAATTTTCTCTCATCAAGGCATGATGCAACTGAGTTTGGTGTTGTTATTTATCATTTTAAACCCATTTTCTCACATTTATATATAAACTCTAGTACATAGTTTGTGGGAAGCCAAACAAATAAGACCAGGACAAGTGTTCTTCTTTTATGAAGACCAGTACAAGTGTTCTTAATTTAGCAAAGAAAAAAAGACAAACAAATAACACTGTTCTTAATTTAGCAAAGAATACCATATTATCAAGTAATTTCCTGATCTTAATTGATATACTAAATGTACTGAACATATTTTGATTAACAAGTGTTACAGTGAAAATTAACTCTATTAGATGTGCACTTAATAATTTGTCAAAATAAAAACAGTTCTTCACATTTAATATCGTTTTTTTTTTGGCGTAAATCAGGTATCCTCTGTACGTAATTTGTAGAGACTAATCTCTCGAGTCTTGCAGGACCTAAATCAACGACAACTCTATAAGTTAACACGACTTGAGCTTGTTGGGCTAAAATATAATTACAAAGAGCACACACGATATTTTTATATTTATTTAATGGACCATGTTGATTAATGTTCCTGTCACACTAGTAAAAAAACAAAAATTATCAATTTTGTATTAAAAATATTGTGTTTTACACTTTTAAAAGTTTATTTCTAGTATCTTTACTATATTTATTTTCATAACTAGTATCTTAGGAACACAAATTAACATTCTTTTTTATTTAATTTATTGATTTTTTGTAGACAAAAGAAATACAAACAACAATTGAAATACACACGCCCATAAATGGAGGGGCCAGAGATCAAACCTCAGTGACGGAATTTGACCTCATAATTTTGATATTTTTACTAGTTAAACTAAGTTGTGTTGTTTTTCAAATCGACAAGTGCACGTATATTTCTTGATAGATCCCCTCTTCTTTTAGATAAAATAAAGACTTAATTGCAGTGTTGACCCCCTAAATATCACGGACTTGTGATTTTAGCCCCCTATAAAGCAATAACAAACCAACCCCCTAATTGTTTACCCCTTTTGCACTTTTGACTCTCTGATCCAATTTTGATTCAGTCAACGCACGCGTGACATCTCACTTAAGTGAGTATGATGCCACATGTACAATTTTTATTTAAAAAATATATATAAATACCACGTGTGTATTTGTAAAATTTAAAAAAAAAATGAAAGAGTAAAACACCTGAGCTTCCTCTTCTTCTCCAATCTCTCCCACCTCCTCTCCCAATTCCCCCACTGCACCACCATCACCTCCCTGCAACAACCACCACAAGTCCACAACATAATTGTTGAAATCTTTTCCAAGTGTTTTTTATTTTCAATTTTGGGAATGATGTGAAGATTTTGACCATTGATCTCCATATTATCAATAATTAAGATCTACTATTAATCTTGATCATTGATAATAGGAAGATCTTCACATTATTCTCTCAACACAAAGAATTCAATTGAGTGGATCCATTTCTAGTTGGATAAGGGTGTAAGATATTTGGACATCTAATCAAATGATTATAGTTGCGATGATAAATACTTCTTTTTTTTTTCAAATTATTTAGTCGTTAGAATTTCATACGTATTTGAAATGAATATAAGTGAAGAATTTGAAATTTAAACTTCAATTTTACATTATAATGTATTGTGTTTATCAATGGAACTATGATTATGGTGACGATAAATACTTCGTTGCCGTAAAAAATTATTATAATAAAAAAACTATATATAAATAGTTGACAAGATTAAGCGTTATCTCTAGAGAAGAAATTAAGAAGATGTAGATAGCAATTGGGAACTTGTGTCTGTCTTCATCTCAAATCTCAATATATTATATATTGGTTTGAGATTTTAATAAGATGTGAAAATGACTAGTAGTCTATTGTAGATGAAGGAAGTTTACGAGACTGCTTCATTTGGGGTCTTCTCCGACACACAGTACGTTCGTTATCTATGTTGAAAGTATAGAAAATCAACGAGTACGTGCAATATGGGATCTTTTCATAACAATTATTGTTAACAGCTAAGAGTGTCAACTTAGTTAAAAGTGAAGGGCCAGGATCTTGAAACTTGATGGTGACCTTATTTGATTGAACAACACTAACCATAAAAAGGGAAATGTATTTAAAATGAATTTATGTTTCATATGTTGTTTAATTTAATTTGCTTAAATATTAATATGAGTTTTGTTAGAAGCTATTCATGAAGGTACCTTTTAGCAACTTACACCTCAAGGTGTGATTTCCACCTTTTAGTTATAATTTTGTTAAAAGACACCTTCATAAAAATTAGTTAATGTCTTTTAAAAAATGCTCATTGAATAACTTGTTAAAAAGATACCTTTATAAAATGTATCTTCTGTCAAAACCCTAGTAATATTATTGCCTGGTCTTAGTTTGGATATAAAGTAAATATAAACTGAAATGTTGTGCTCCGTGCGGTAGACAACTTTTTTTTTTCTCTCCAAAAAACACATTATACAACATTTTTGTACGCTAATACTTTATACAGCATGATGACTAATTTTATAAATAGATGTGAGACAAGGCTTGCGTCATTCGTAAGTTGGTTTAATTTATCGTGTAGACAATTTTTTGGACTTTACTTAGTTTTGGACTGAACTTTTAACTATCATAAACATTTTTTAGAAATCAAAGGATTATCACAAAATTAATTTACATTGTTTGATCAATAACAAGATATTTCCCCTCAAAATTACCAATTACCACTTTATTTCAGCAATGCAAACTCCCGAATGGTGATGATTATGACTGGAAATGAATCGAGTCAAAGCGAACTTGTATGAACTCGACTCAACAAAAAATGGTTTACCTCGAAACTCGACTCAAATTCAAACCAAACCTTTTTTTAACTTGAGTTCGACTCATTTAAAGTTTACGAGCAACTTGGTTCGACTCATCTACTCAAGTCTAAAGGCAAATCCAATGTGCCTTAAAATATAAAAAAATTGCACTAATACTCTTATTATAATTGCATTTGACCTCCCTGCTTTTTTATATTTAGACCTCAGGGACATAATAAAAACAATTAACATATAGCAGCGAGTCATTTCCTCGGCTAAAAGATAATGAGAGTTGACAACTTGCTCTTATTATATAGCCAAAGCATCTCTTAATTTCTTATACCTGCTCGATGTAGGACTATTTCAACTTGTTAGTTTTATAGTTTAAACAAAAGAGACTTAGTGACTAGGTAATACGTTTGTTTAGAGAAATTGGCTGGGTAATAAATTGTTGTATTTGTTTGGTTATTTGTATATAAATTATTCTTAGTTGCTGAATTGTTATTTTTGTTTATTTTATATACCAAGTTCAACGAGTTAATTGCCAAGTCGAGTTCCGAATTATTTTCGAGTTGTATCGGCTCATTGTCAGCCCTAGTGATGATTGAAGGAAATGAAATTGAAATGAAAGACGAGAAGATGTTAATTTCAAAAGTCTTTAATTTGTGTTGTTTTGTTAATGGCTTCATTCTATATTTCTCTGATTCTCTCAGTCAAAGGTGAGTGGTTCTAATGTAGGGTACGACGTCAGAAGATCAGGGAAGAACTTATAATAGCTGATTGCACATCAAAAATCTTGTTCAATCTTTTCCATATATCTTTGTCACTGGCCACCTCATTAAAAAAAACTTAACCATACTCTCCTTAAAAATCCCCACACGCATTCACATATTAAATGTACCAATCATATGGTTTTTATCGATTGCAAAGGAATTTTTGAAGTTTCTTTGGTAATTAAAGAGATTTGAACATTGTTCATAAGTCTTAGCACAACTAACAAAATATCGAAATTGTTGTATCAAATGTAATGATTGAATTTGAACCCTTACTTTTACACTATTGTCATTTTGTTTACTTAAAGGAAAAAAATAGACATTTGGCTAGTTATAGGATCAATGCATGAAAATTCCTTTAATTGGATTACTCTCAAGTCTCAACCACCTTTAGTAAACAACATAAAATAATTATAACAATTTTGTATATTATTATTATAGAGAAAATGAATCCATTAAACCGACATTTTAAGGGGCATTCCGCGTGATCTGGCCATGTACAGTTGTCACAAGATAAATCTTTATCTGTAAAAACCGGTACGTACATGGTGAAAGTGTGAAACTCATATTTGTTATACGTGATTAACTGATAAGAATGATATTTTTTTGCTATACTATGATATTTTAATGTACATGCCTCAAAGTCTATATATAGAGCAGGGTTTCATTTCACAAACTCATTCAATCAACGGCTCTCTATCTATCTATCTTCTTTCTCTTACTTTAATTTCTTCATTCTCTACTTTCTCTTTTCCACATTCCTTCATTCTTTTACTAACAGAAACTAAGCTTGAGCTTGTTGTACAATTGATCAAAGGCCTAATTAATTAATATGGGTATTGAGATAGAACAATCTTGTGTACAACTTTCAAACATTGCAATTTCTGACACTCATGGAGAAAACTCACCCTACTTTGCGGGATGGAAAGCCTATGATGAAAACCCTTATGATGAATTAACCAACTCTTCTGGTGTTATACAAATGGGATTAGCAGAAAATCAAGTATGTTTATATATCTTGAATTCAAAATATATGCTGTACTCTTATTATTATACACATGTAGCTCCTAATTAATCATCGGGAACTAACTATTAATGTGTATTTGTACAGGTTTCATTTGATTTGGTAGAAAAATACTTGGAAGAGCACCCAGAGGATTATAATGGTTTCAGAGAGAATGCATTATTTCAAGACTATCATGGACTT
>Ga0315914_1002971_pt1 | contig 25942 bp, 15 predicted proteins | sample MpolenodulesMG_FD_203920 | JGI IMG/M metagenome (GOLD analysis project Ga0315914, IMG submission 203920) | Medicago polymorpha root nodule microbial communities from Los Angeles, California, United States - elongated nodules | ecosystem: Host-associated > Plants > Roots > Nodule | place: USA... | reverse complement strand
CAGATTATTAGGTTAAGTAAAATGAATAAAGTTCTAAATATATTGTTATAGTCAACAACACAATAGTGATGAACAAAATAGAAACAATGATAAGTTTACGAGGAGGAAAATCACGGTGACGAAGAAAACAAGGAAGAATGAGCTTTGGTAGCATTGGGGAAGGAGGAGGAGGAATATAGAAAGGGAAAGGAACTATAGTCTGGTGGTTAATCAAGGAAAGAGAGAAAAAAACGATGACCAAGAGTTCTAGATAAAGGCTATTTTTGTAATACTAAATTTATTTAACGGTGGTTAACAGTTAGTTAACATCAACATAAAAAAAAATAGATCAAAATGTATCAAGAAACATCTCTTAAGGGAGGATAATGCGTGTTTTAAAATAGGAGGGGAGGGGATGTAAAAGTAGCATCTCTCGGGAGAGGGGATGTAGTTTACTCAATATTCTATATTAAGAAAAGCGTGACACCTTAGTAATTTTGTTTCCTTGTGCTATTAACGCTTCTTAATAAGAAGCATTTTTTATTCTGTTTTTCAGACACAAACCCTTTTCTCCAAAATCTATATAGAATCAGCGTGTCTGAAGAAGCAGTGAGCTGAGCTGTGTCAAAAATGGATGACGCTGAAACCAAAGGAAGAATCGAAGAAACAGTTTTGAAGATCCTTCAAGAATCAAACATGGACGACGTCACCGAATCCAAGATTCGAAAGCAAGCTTCAAATGAATTGGATCTTAACCTATCTCAGCCTCCCTTCAAAGCCTTCGTCAAGCAAATCATCGAAGCATTTCTTATACAGAAGCAGCAAGAACAACAGAAAGAGGAAAAAGAAGAAGAAGAAGAAGAAGAGAAACAACAGGTTAAACAAGAGGCAGCTTCCAACAAGAGCACTGTTTATGATGATTCTGGTGATCTCGTCATCTGCGAGGTCTTTTTTCGTAATTTTTTATTTACACTTGACATTTGATATTTGTGCAACCACTTTCTGACAACTTTTTCTCTCATACTCAAATTATTCTCTTATTTTCTCTCTTCCTTTTTCTCTCTCCATTGTTTTGAAGGAAAAAGAAGTTGTCACATAAGTTGTCTCATATAGTTGTTCAAATAACTCTACTCTTTTTTATTTACACTTTTTCACACTTCACTGGTTAACAATGAGAAAAGGGTTATTCTGATTTTTTATTTTGTTTTTTATTTCAGCTTGGGAAAAAGAGGAAGGTGACAATTCAGGATTTCAAAGGCCGAACATTTGTCTCCATTAGAGAGTTTTATACCAAGGATGGCAAGGAACTTCCTTCTTCTAAAGGTAAAATTGTACTGCGTTTTAACACTAGTATTTATCATCCAAGTTATTTCTATAACAAAAGTTAAAACAAAGTCGGATTGTTTTCATTTATTATAAGCTGTCTCCATAAGCTAGAGCTTATGGAAATCAGATGAAAAATTGTGGACATTTCATAAGCTCTATCAATTAGTCTCACGTGTTTATGCGTCAATCCAAACGGACCCCTATCTTTGGCAGTTAAATTTAAGCTAATTAGTAAAAAGTGAGGCACGAAATATCAAGATTATGTAAGCTTATGCATAAATGCTTTTGCTATAAGCTGTTTATCCAAACAGGTCCTTAGAATGAGAGATGAAATCTCCAAATTATTATTAACTTGCACAAGTGTATCACCTAAGTTCTATTGCCAAGAAATATCAAGATTGGATTAGAAACAATTAAAGACAAGAATATTAAAGAAAATTAAAGTTCTTTTATATAATTTTTGTCAAGACCATTTCTTTTATATAATATGACATTGATTTTCTGGAGACATCTGATGGAAACTGGTTTTAATTTACAAGAATCGAAACTAAGACAGGATTTATATTACTGAATTGAAATAACAACAGAATTTGAGAACAATAGAGAGAAGAAAGGGATTTGAGTGGAATGTGACAGTTTACATTGGTTTCCCTACCAATTGCATAGCTTCCCTGTTCATTCGAAACTGCATCCTAAGGCACAACTATGATACAAGCTGGCTTATTCCTCACAATAGGGACTAAACTCTTAAAAGCTAGCCATCAAGGGGTAAGAAACAAGCCTCTTAATTAATACTCGATGTGGGACTTGACCCCACACTACCGGTCCCTATCAACATCCTTCATCCGAAATACTTCTACAAATAGTGTTCCTTTTTAAAGGTTCATGTAAGCATGCTTCTAAATAATTCACCTATCAACAATGACAAATCTGAATGTCCATGATTTTTTTTGTATGAAAATGATCGAGAGTCAAGAGAAGAAGGATTTCAACAATTAAAACACCTTTTATTATAAATAGGTAGAATGAATAAAATTTGAAAACAATAAAGGTCATGGAATGGTTTTGAGTAATTTGCATTAATTTAGTACCAAATTAGAGACTCAAGAACTGATGATGACACAATGATCTACATATTTGGCATATAACATGAGTATGGCATGTTTGTGAAAAAAAACATGAGTATGGCATAGCACGTTGAGAGAGTTCATGCAATAGTCATCGTTTCTGTCTGAGGCTTTCTCAATAGAGAACTATGCAGCAGCCAAAATCACAAGTATATATACTTTTAATATGGTATTGGCCTTGGTTATATAATATAGGTGGAGATTTGTTTCAAATTACTCAAGTTTCAGTACCACTTTAGCATTTCTCATGGATGTTTGGTCAAGTGCATCGAAATCGAAATTTATACAGTTTGAACTTTGGAAATTTTGTTATGAATTAAGTTGAACTTTTCGAGTGTTTCCCATGCTGTGCTCCATTTAATATCTAAGAAGCATCATGGTTCAAAATAGGTTGGGGGTCTTGTTGCCAATACTATTTAACTCTGTTAATAGAACCGGTCTATATATTCCTTACACGAAAGCATAGTTTGTTGTTCACTTGATTTGTAATATTTTTCCTTATAAAACACATAATTATGTTCTATAATTGAGGGTTATTTCCAAATTCTAATTTTTGTGTTTCAGGAATAAGTTTGACTCAGGAGCAGTGGTTAGCCTTCAAGAAAATTGTGCCTGACATAGAACAAGCCATTCAGAAAAAGGAGTCACGCGTATAAGGACAAGACGATTTCCATATGCAGGTTGAAGTTTTCATGTCAGTCTTGAGATTGCCAAGCGACGTGGTGATACTTGATGTCTCAACTCTCAAGTGACATGACTTTGCTTTTTATGTAATCTGAATATCCTGAATCTCAGTGTCATTTTGTACGTCGATCATTTTGTTCAGGACTTGAAATCACTGTGAATTATGTTTTGTTCTGTGTAGTGCAACTGGAGTAGAACTTAGTAGGAAAACTCTAGAGAAGGTGAAATGAGTCCTGTTGAATGCAGTAATATGATATTTCCTTCCATATATTTCTCTGTGATTGTTGTGTTTGGTAATATGCCGATAAGAAATTTGTATGATTAGTATTACGCTATTGAATGTAGTTTTCTTTCAAAAGTAACATTTGTATGATTAAAATTATGTATTACAAATAATCGTAAATCTCTCCTTCTTTTTTTTTAAAACAAAAATTTGATTCTATAAAATTGATTTCATTTGGAAGTTTTTAATGAGAAATCTCAAGAGACTCAAGAATGACTATAAAATCAAAATCAAGGAGTTCATATACCTTTAATGGTGTAAAATATTATGCCTGTTAGGAATATAAGTAAATAGAGGACAGAAGGAGAAGGAGACATATTCTTATTTCCTGAAGTTTTTCTGAATGTTACAATGAACTCTATTTATATGGAACCATAGAAGCATATGAACTAAGCCCAATAACCTAGTGGTATGACCCATTAATCCATTTGTTATTTGTACATCCACCATTAATATTTATAACACTCTCCCTTGGATGTCCATTGAGAATATGCCTCGTTAAAACCTTACTAAAATAAAAACCCAGTGGAAAAAAAAAGTTCTAGTGAAGGAAAATGAGTACAATATCCTTTTGAGTGTGAACCGCCTCATTAAAAACCTTACCAGGAAAACTCAATGGGATAAAACCTAAGTGAAGGGAAAAAGAGTGCAGAACACATTTATTTCTCCCCCTCATGAAAACAAATATCTCTTAGACGGCGAAGACAAATTCTTAGTACAAGTTTCTCAAAAACTTTACTTGGGAGTGACTTTGTAAAAACATCTGCAAGATTATCACACGACTGAATTTGTTGAATGTTGATATCACCATTCTTCTGAAGATCATGAGTGAAAAAGAATTTTGGAGAAATATGTTTTGTTCGGTCTCCTTCAACGTATCCTTCTTTCAATAGAGTGATGCATGTCGTGTTATCTTCGTAAATTATTGTTGCATCCATTCTTCCGGAGGATAAACCACAATTCTTTTGTATGTGCTGAATCATGGATCTTGACCAAACACATTCTCTACTTGCCTCATGTAATGTTAAATGTTTCGCATGATTTGATGATGTTGCTGTTATTGTTTGTTTCACAGATCTCCATGAAATTGATGTATCTCCACTTGTAAATAAATAACTTGTTTGTGATCTACCATGATGAGGATCTGACAAATAACCTGCATCTGGATAACCAATTAATTCTAGTTTGGGTACTTTAGGATAAAACAAACCCATATCCATTGTACCTCGAAGATAACGAAATAAATGCTTGACCCCATTCTAATGTCTTTGTGTAGGTGAAGAATTGTATCTTGATAATAGGTTGACAGAAAATGATATATCTGGACGCGTATAATTAGCAAGGTACATTGATGCTCCTATTGCACTAAGATATGGTACTTCAAGACCAATTAGTTCTTCACCTTCTTCTCGAGGTCTGAAAGGGTCTTTCTCCACATCTTAGTGATCTAACAACCATTGGAGTAGGCAATGGATGAGATTTGTCCATGTAGAAACGTTTTAACACTTTTGTTACGTAAGTTTCTTGATGCACAAAAGTTCCATTATTTAAATGTTCGATTTGCAATCTGAGATAAAACTTTGCCTTTCCCAAGTCTTTCATTTTGAATTCTTTCTTCAGGCAATCTATGGCTTTTGGGAGCTTTTCGGGAGTCCCAATAATGTTTATGTCATCAACATAGACAACAATTATAACAAATTCATTTCCAGATCTTTTCAAAAAAATGCAGGGACAAACAGAGTCATTTTTGTATTCCTCTTTTAGCAAATATTCACTGAGGCGATTATACCACATGCGTCCAAATTGTTTTAGCCCATAGAGAGACTTATTTAATTTTATGGAGTAGTCTTCCCTAGATCCTGAACTATTTGCATCAGGCAAGCTAAATCCTTCAGGGATCTTCATGTAGATGTCACTATCAAGTGAGCCATACAAGTAGGCAGTAACCACATCCATCATGTGCAAATTTAGCCCTTCATGAGCTATAAGAATAATTAAGTATCTAAAAGTAGTGGCATCAACTACAGGTGAATATGTCTCATTAAAGTCAATCCCAGGTCTTTGCGAAAATTCTTGAGCAACGAGTCTTGCTTTATATCTTGCAATTTCACCACTCTCATTACGTTTTCGCCCAAACACCCATTTATACCCAACTGGTTTCCCTCCTTTAGGTGTTCGAACGATAGGTCCAAAGACTTCTCTCTTGTTAAGTGAGTTTAATTATGCTTCAATTGCATCTTTCCATTTTGGCCAATTCTCGCCTTGTCTACAATCTTTAATAGACCTTGGTTCATGATCCTCGTTATCATTTATCACATTTAGTGCTATATTACATGCAAAAATATCGTCAACGTTGACTTCATGTCGGTTCCACTGTATTCCATTAGTGACATAATTTATTGAGATCTCTTGATTTTCATGTATTTCAGGTACCTGATCAGCTTCTTCTGGAACTGAAATATTGATTATGTCAGAAGGCTCTTTTAAAGTTTCTATATCCTCATATGAGCCCTCTTTTCTTTTAGCTCCTTTTCTTGCTCGAGGATTTTTATCTTTGGAACTGACTGGTCTACCACGCTTCATGCGTGGTTGAGACTCATTTGCAATATGAGATAGTCCAACAGGAACATCCATTTTTATTGGAGCATTAGCAGCTGGTATGTATGATGTAGTCACACTTTTTGGATTAGTGAATGCATTTGGCAATTGGTTTGCTAAGCTTTGCAAATGAATTATCTTTTGAACTTCTAGTTCACATTGTTTAGTTTGAGGATCAAGATAAGACAATGAAAGTTCATTCCAACCGATCTCCTTTTTCAGCTGCATTTTCTCTCCCCCTAATGTTGGGAAATTTGATTCATCAAAGTGACAATCAGCAATCAGCAAATCGAGCTGTAAATAAATCTCCTGTCGTGGGTTCAAGATACTTTATAATAGATGGAGATTCATATCCAACATATGTTCCTAACCTTCTTTGAGGACCCATCTTAGTGCGTTGTGGTGGAGAAATTGGAACATACATCGCACATTCAAATATTCGTAGATGGGAAATATTAGGTTCTTAACCAAAAACCAATTTCAAAGGGGAAGAGTCATGATAACTAGTTGGCCTAATACGAATCAATGTTGCAGCATGCAGAATTGCATGTCCCCAAGTGGAAATTGAAAGTTTTCATCTCATGAGAAGTGGTCTTGTAGTTAACTTTATACGCTTAATAAATGTTTCTGTAAGTCCATTTTGTGTATGAACATGTGCTACAGGATGTTCAATGTCAATTTCAATGGACATGCAATAATCATTGAATGCTTGAGATGAAAACTCATAAGCATTATCAAGACGTATTTTCTTTAATTGTGTGGGTAGTTGCACTATCAGCGAGACACATTTCTCCATAGCTACTCATTCTATATAAAATATAAAAAATTACATAAACAAGAAGAATAAGAATGATAAATAATTATTTAAACAACGAGGAAATAACTTTTATTATCATAAAGTGACATTGTCAATAACATTGAGAAATTCAAAACACACTTAACTTAAAACTTTATTACCAGCATGAAAATAAAAACTATTTCTTTACGGTTCCATCTTCAATAAGGTGATCAATTTTTTCATTTGGATCTTCAAAGAAATCACCCATATCTAAAAGAGTAGTATCCATGTCACCATAAATATCATAATCAGCATCATCACCATCATTATAAGCATAATGAGTTTCAACTTTTTTTCCTTTGTTTTTCATGATTGCTGATAAAGGTCAACCAAATGCTTTGGAGTACGACAGGTACGAGACCAATGACCTTTGCCCCCACATCGATAGCAGATATTCTCATTTGTTTTGCTACTTTGTCCACCTCTTTCCTTTTCATTCTTTTCATTATTTTTCCACTTCTGGTGGAAAAATGGGTTTTTGAATTTTCCATTAGGATTGTGGGCATGACCACGACCGCGACCATGGACATTGCCACGACCACGAGCTTTTCCAAAATGGTTGTGTTGTGATGCATTCACCTCAGGGAATGAAGCTACACCTGCAGGGCGAGCTTCGTGATTTTTCATTAGAAGCTCGTTGATTTGTTCAGCAACTAGAAGACAGGAAATTAATTCAGAGTATTTTTTAAACCCTTTTTCACGGTATTGCTGTTGCATGAGCATGTTGGATGCATGAAAAGTTGAGAATGTTTTTTCTAACAGATCATCATCTGTTACCTTTTCAGCACACAATTCTAATTGAGAAGTAATTTTGTATACTTCAGAATTATAAGCAGTTACAGATTTAAAATCCTGTAAGCGCAGGTGCAACCAATCATACCTAGCTTTTGGGAGGATAATGGCTTTCAAGTGCTTGTATCTCTCTTTTAATTGCTCGTATCTCTCTTTTAATTTATTCCAGAGCACAAGTGGGTCTTTCACAATGAGGTATTCATTCTTTAGTGCTTCATTAATATGGTGACGAAGGAATATCAATATGCTTTTTGCTTTTTGTTGCTCAGATGCCATGTTTCCTTCTTTGATGGCATCTGCATTTCCTTCCGCAGCTAAATACATTTCAGCATCCACAACCCAAGTCAAATAGTTGTTTCCAGATATGTTAAGGGCCTCAAAGTGGAGTTTTGAGAGATTTGACATTCTTACTATCATCAAATTATAAGATTAATCAAGTTAGATAAAATACAACGAGTAAAAAAAATTAATAGATAAGAAAATTAAGCAGATTGATCATGTTTATGTGGAAATTAATTAAGACAAAACTAATAAATCATTTATAAGGAGCATCACTATTATAAAATATAAAAACGTAATTTGTTTCGTGAATTATTATTTTATTTTATTTTTAATAAACAATGTTCCGAAAAAGAAAAAAATTGACTGAAAAGATTTGCCTACGTCCTAGGTGAAATATCCATCTTTATCTGTTGTAACAACATCTCCGGTCTTAAAGGTTCCTTATTCTGTAAGCACCAAGTATTACGAATATCTCTTATTACATGTCTAATATTATGACTATCCAATCTTAGAGAATCCTCATTATGTGTTATAATTTGTTATGAAAAATTACTCCTCTGTGCTTCACTGTGCATGACCCTTTCGATACTACAAATTTGGGAGATATTATAGAAAAAAAATTGAAGACATATATATATATATATATTCACAAGCCTACATAACAGTGTCTTCCACAGGGGCATAAATTTCACAATAGTTATGTAAACTATCTATAAAATTGATATGTTAGACTCACATGTTGTTTGTTATATGTAGTGTGTTGTCAAAATGGTAGCATTCATGTACATTCATATATTATGCATCACGAAATTATAACTATTAAAGATGAACATTAAGAACAAGCGTATGATAATGATAATGAAAATTGTAGCAGTTTTACGATCCTTATACTTATTTAATTCTTGAGTTCTGCAAGAACTACATACTAAATTTGATAAATTATTTGTGCAATACTTCAGGGATGCTTGACTATTAAATTCATCAGGAATTTATTAGAAAAATATTTAATTTTAGCGATCCTTCAATCCTTCAGGGATGCAGTAGTGTTGAAATCTTCAGGAATTCATTAATAATTTTTTTTGTGCAATGCATTAGTATTTAGTACTAGTGTTGAATTCTTGAGGAATTCATTAATAAATTTTGTTTGTGCAATCATTTAGGGATGCATTAGTACTAGTGTTGAATTCTTCGGGAATTCGGTAAGAAAATTTTGTTTGTGCAATCCTTCAGGAATGCATTAGTATTGAATTCTTCAGGAATTCATTGATTTTCTTTATTTCTTTTTAAGCAATCCTTCAAGGATGCATGAATGTTGAATTAAAATAAATAAATAATACAATTTGCATAACAACAATTGTGTGTATCTATATGGCACTGATTCCATTTGATGGAATTATAACAGTAGCCTATAACTATCGATACAAGAGTACAATTATTGTATATGAATTATAACAACAAATATATAGGCACATAGATATATTATCCTTGTCGAACACCAATTTCTAATGATCCTGTTCCTAATGAATCACATATATACACTTATATCCAAGGAAAAAAAACTATGAATTAGAGAAATATATTATATATTAATACCTTTTCAGTGATTAGAGCGTGCTGATAACGTGTTATGAATATAAGTAAACAGTGACAGAAGGAGAAGAAGAGATAATAAGGAGAAATATTCTTATTCACTGATGTGTTTATGAATGTTACAATGAGCTCTATTTATAGGAACATAGAAGCATATGAACTAAACCCAATAACCTATTAGTATGACCCATTAATCTGTTTGTTATTTGGACATCCACTATTAATATTTATAACAATGCCTAAATTAAGGCTGAAAGTATTTTATTCTAAAATATTATTATGCCTAAAAGAACATTATGGTGTAAAACAGTACAACAAAAATAATTGATCTCGAAGTGTGTCTATATATGAGAAGTGCTATACACGCGCGTGTTTATATTATGGTGTAAAACAGCACAACAAATATACGAATTTTTACGGGCGCGTGTTTACACGCGCTACAGTTTCTTCAATTTTTAAATAAAAAATAATTGTTTTTAGGGATAAAAAATAATAGAATCATTCATCGCTTCAGTTTCTATTGCTTTCGCAGCTTATTTTCCAAACCCACCGTTTCTCTTCCTTCCGCTGCCGTTTAGAATCAATCAGCCACCGTGCTGGAATTATAACTCCATATCCGTGTTCTCTTTTCTTCAGGGTAAGTCATCTTTTTCAACAAATTTACATGTTCACTCTTAAAATTGGAAAATCCCCTTCTTTCTCGGACACACATCTTCTCCTTCTTCACCTTCTTTCCATCTTCTTTGATTTTTTTTCTTCAGTTTGATACGGGAGACATGATTATTGATGGTAAATCAACTAGTATTTGTAGATTACTGTTAGCAAAAATGCTAATTCATTGGTTTGACGTGCTCTTATTGTCATTCAGGGGCGTGTTGTTGCTGTTGGTTTTGTGATGTTGCTGACAGTTTTTTCCTTCTGTCATGCGTGTATTTACTTTTGTCACATGGAATTTGTGTTTTTTCATGGTGTTGTGGTTGGCAGACCTTGTGTTTATACGGGTCTTTTATGTATTGAGAGTACCTCCTCTGTTACATCTTGTGCAGGTGGAAGCAAAACTACTGAAGCAAGCAATAAGCCATAAGCAATTTTCTATCATGTACACACAAGCCACAGCTGCAACATACGGGTGCTTTCATATTTCCAGTAAAGCATTAATCTTGCAATTTTTCCTAACTCAATATCAACGCACATGTACTTAATAGCATAATTTTATCCTCAAGACCTCAACCCACATGGTTAAACATCGCTCAAGAATCATTGGGGGTATACATATGTGCACAATTTCTTAACATATCTGATTTACAAAGGCGAGAGTACGGAAAGAGAAGACGATGGTCGATGACGACGATTCACAAAGGCAAGAGCACGAAAATGAGAGGACGACAACGCTAGTTCACAACAAACGAGAGTGAATTCCAATCATAGTTTTGATTCGCGGAAAAGGGGAGGCAATTACGGCGGGAGTGAGTGGTGATAAACGTGGGTTTGATTTCTATTTTAAGAGACAATGAGTTTTTTTTTAATTAAAAAAACAAATCAGAAACTGCAGCGCGTGCAAATGAGCTACAGTCACGCGTCCGTGAAATTTCGTTGTCTATCCTTCCGTACTGATTTCTCGTCTATATATATAATAATTTTTGTATGCCAACCGAAAAAATAGAAGTAGTTTAAGTAAGAGTATTTTTTTTTTTGACAAAAAAGTATGGGGTGACATTTATCATGGGAAGGGCTAATCCTTTCCCACCATGGGAAAGTCACCTTTTTAACCATTGATATATTTATATAATATTGAGTGGTCAAGATGAAGGAAGTGATACCTGTTAAGCACTTTTTTTTTTCCTTTTCAATTTTCTACAATAACAATTAAAGCTTTGAAAACCAATTATTAAAAATTAATAAAAAGGTAAAAAAAAACAATTAATACCGTATTATAAGCATTGTTATAAAAAAAAAAATTCCTTTTGTGAATTCAAGGTTCAGACTTGAAGCTTTGAATGTTAATTAATTAAAAAAAATTAAATAAAAGTTAAAACAAGGGTTTTTTTTTTGTTTTTCAGGGAATTAAAAGAAGGGTTGTGGTGGGCATGTTCATTTAAAAAAAAATCAATTTTACAAAAACACACCGAAAATCAGTTGTGAAATTTCACTATACATGTTTATTTGGATGTAGAAGACTAGAACCAACTTCTACCGCAACTTAACATTGGCTGGCTCATTCTGTTTTCATTTTCAATGATGGAATAATATATGCAGTTCACCTCAAAACCGTACCTAAACAGCTTTTATTTCTGAAATTTGTCCATGAACTCATCTTATCATGGTATGAAACTCACAATTAATTTCAAACTCAACAATAAGAGATTAATCTTATTATTCAAAAAAATAAGAGATTAATCTTGAAATTTCTTAGATCTAATGTGTAGCTGGAACTCATGAGATTTGAAATCGCTAAATGGCGTTGGGAGAGGATGGATCTAGCGAAGGAGGATTTGTTGTCCTCGTCGTGAACCTGCAGGAACGGCAGTGCGGCACAGAAGTTGTGTTGCAAAGCATCTAGCTAGGAGGAGGTTCAGTGAGGAAAGGGTATTAATCAACATAAATATAATAAGACTATTAAATATTGCATTCTTTTTCCTTTTGAAAAAACAAACAAAAATAATAAAACCGGTTTCACTTACACTTACACGTGGCAGTAAAAAGCAACTTCCCCATGGTACGGAGTATGTTTGACGAGACAAGAATATATAATAATTACAATACTTTTTATTAAAAACTTATTTATTTTGATTGTTTAACCATTGACTTTATGACACTAGTTAGCATTCTCCCAATTTTTTTTATATTATTTAAGTAAACACAAAGAATAAAAAGTAGCACACTAGAGTAGAAAAGAAAAGAAAAAGAAAAAATGAATTAGGAATATTCAAGTGTGTTCCAACAATGTAAATATACACAACACAATCAACGCAACCATGTCTAAAGAGGAGCTTGACCACCATGCAGGAAGAAGAGAAGAACGACGGTGAGCTATGGTAAGCTTGTGCTGGCAATCTTTACAAACACGTAAGTAATCAAGTAAGTAGTAAAGGAGTATTTTCAGATTTTCATTTCCAATTTATGATCTCACATTAATTCTCATTTCCAGCCCTTGATTGACTAATGATTAATATCGGAGGACATGCGACATTATTGGCTATGATTGGAATTGGAAGTTGGAACTTTCTTTTATAAACAACACAATACACTTCCACTTCCAACCCTAAAACAAAACAACACTCTCTTCAACTGCTTCTTCAGATATATCAAACCGCCGCTGGTAACCAACCTTCTTTTCTACTTTTTCTTCTGTTTATAACTTTAAATCCTTTACTATCTCAATCATGCTGTCATTATTTTCATTGTTTCTTTTTTCATTCTCATTTAGATTATATATATTACCTATTCACTTTTTGTCATACTCATGCCTTTCTTGCATATTATTTGTTAGTTGCCCATTATCATTGCGAGATTAAATATTTTTGTTTACGTATTAGGACTCTTTGGTGGCCGATCTGTAAATAGTAAACCTTTATTAAGTCTTGAGGTCTATCATATGTGCGGATTTACATTGTTAAAGAAAAGTGGTTGTTGTATTTTAAGGGTGGAAATTGAAAATGAAAAAAATTGATAGAATTGAGAGAATCCAAAGCCCATACGTGCTCTTGATTATTAGTAATCCTGAATTTTAAACAATCTTTGACATGCGAGAATGACAAAACAAAATCTTAGCAACTTAATTAGCTAGAGGGCAAAAGGGTAAAGATGAGTTCAGAGTTGAGAAATGGCAACAGACCACATTTCTCCTTTAATCAAAATTTCAGTATCTTTGGCGAATAACACCAAAGCCCGCAAAAAAAAATGTTGAGGCTTTTTATTTGTCACCTTCAAATAGGCTCTATAATATAATATTGGTTTTAAGTTTATTGTCATTGATTCAAACATAGCCTTCTACTGTTGTATCAATTCCAATTCACATCCAAACCCATGAGCATATCATAATGCAACTCTTCCAAGCTTCAAATAAATTAACACAGTGAGGTCCAGTGGACGAAACTAGAGTTATATTATAATTTACAGTTTCTGAGGTGAACTCATCAGTAACTCTTAATTCATATCTGTTGATCAACAAATTTTTTCTTCATCTAATAACATTACACACAACCACTTTGTACCCTGTGTATAATATTTTCTACCTCCAACAATAAAATTTTCTTTGTCCTCTCTCTCTCTCTAATGCTTGTCATTATAATTGAAGAATGAAAACTGGCATAAGGTTTTATGCATAATGAACGAGATTTTTGAGAAGCAATCTGGTTTTCGTCTATTTATTAGATCTCGAATGTGACTATGCAGTCCACACAACATCCATTTAAAGCCCTGAATTTTTTATTCGCATGGTTGTTCTTGCACTGTTCCTGTACTGGAGGATCACACACAAAATTACCGATGCAATCTGGTTATGGAGAATGTCTATAGTTTGTGAAATATGGTTTGCTTTTTCTTGGCTTCTCTATCACTTTTTCGAATCACCGAGTCCTGACAATCCTACAGGAAAGTCTGATCTGCCTGGCATAGACGTCTTTGTCTCAACTGCTGATTCTAGAGAAAGAACCACCGCTTGTTTCATCAAAGTGACGTGGTGATACTTAGTTGATGTTTCTAAGAACCACCGCTTTTTATGTAATTTGAATATCCTGAATTTTGGTGTCATTTTGATATTGGACCGTTGTTACTTGAAATCACTTTGAATCCTGTTTTGCTGAGTATATTGCAACTGGAGTAGAACTTTCGTAGGAAAACTCTAATGAAGGTGAAATGATTTCTATTGAATGCAGTAATATGGTATTTGTTTCCATATATTTGTTGGTTTCTTTTCTTATACCACGTTTTGCTTGACACGAGCTTTTCTCCTCTTACTTAGTTTTTGGTGGTTCAGTGTTTGGTAATACGCTGATAAGAAATTTGTATGATTAGCATTATGCTAACAGTAGCCCCTTTGCAACTCTAGTCTTTGGCTAGTGTTTGGCTTTGATATCCACAGGAGGTTTAAATGGATGTTGTGGCTTTATCATTTCCCTATTTGGAATAGTATCATTGACACTTTGAGTTCTTGTATCTTGGTTTGATATGTAGAAGTTGAAGTAAAGGCGACGTTTTTATGCTGAAAAGAAAGTCAGGTGCAAAACATAGTTATGTAGTTTTCTTCCTACCTTGACCAACGTTTCAGTCTTTAAGCTCGGTTCCAATTGTGTGTAAATGAAGGACAGGTTCCTTCTATTAGCATCGCAACCAATTGTGTGCAAATTGAAAAATAAACATAAAAGTAAAATCCTTGACACAATTCATAACTTATAAACAAATTAAAGAAGATAGAATTACGAATACTCACAGTAATGTATTTCATTTCTTTCTTCATAATGGCGCTTACCCATACGCTGTCACACATGAAGCCATATGATATGATTATACATGTCTTAATAGAAAGCATAATGCAAGAACTATTTAATTTAGAAGCAAGTTGAATTCGGATAAAAAAAAGGCATAAAATCAAAGTTGTAATGTGACAAAAATTAGATCATGAAATAATTCTCGTGTGCTAAAATCGTTGTCCAACTTGAAATTTGTATGATCAGCATTTTACTAGAACAGTTATCACCTTTGCAACTCTAATTTTTGGTCCGTGTTTGGCTTTTACAACCACTAAGAGGTTTAAATGGGTGTTGATTGAACAAAAATACAAGAAATCAAATATATGTGTCTCAAAATTCAACTTAGAATAGACTCAACTCATAAACAATCTATTTAATCATGAAACATTCCGAACTTTGCCCATATGTGTTTGACTAGATCCGCTTGCAATTCATAATGCACATTTGAATCACACATCACAGATCTAGCACGCACAATTTGTGATGTACGAAATGACAAAATACAAACAACTACTTGACAACATAGTTAAATAATAGATAGGGATAGAAATCAGATTGAAATGGACGGACACCAAACAAATAATGCAATTGAGTTAAATAATAGATAAGACATAATGCAATGAAGTTAAATAATAGTTAAGACATAAAGTGACAAAATACAAACAACCCTTGACAACATTTAATTTTCAATAAGATTTTTCCAAATATTTTATGTGGCCCCCACTTCCTCCTCATTCAACATGTTGAATTTTTTCAACCCTAATAATCCACCTCACTTTCAACACTCCATTACAACCATTCAACTACTTAATTTTTTTTCCAGCAACTCCATTGTAATTAGTCTTGTTAGTTTTTCTTTTTGTCAAATCACATCGATTAGGTCATTGTCTCAACTGGAAGAACGAAAAAGATTGTGAGTTTTTACTTCTAAGGAGCATTGTTTATGGTCGTTAGAGTTTCAAGTGATTTTTAATCATTGGGACAACCTCATAACCTTCTTCTTCATGCAATGCAATTTTGGCGAGTTCTAAGGCCACCAATTGATTCTAAGGCTGCGAATGATTAGTCAATGTAGTTTTATGAGGCAATCATAAAAGAAATCAATAATTACTTTCACGCTGATCACACTGAAAATTGTTCCATAACACTTACATTCATTGCATATTACATCCATATTTGGACTAGTCATCCAAATATATTCACAAATGATACCCTACAGTTAAGCAGAGGCAATCTTAGATGTACCTATAATTTCTAAAGATATTTGATGAAGTCATCTTTGTGAACCTTATTGTTAGGGAAAACCTAACATCAACAATTTAACATACTCATGAATTTCATTCTTGAGTATGAACTATGAAGCCTTTTCTTAACAAGAACTCAAATCCAAATTTGACCCTTCTGCAGCATCATCAATAGAAACAGTGCGTTTTGGAATTTTTCCAGAGTTAACCGGCGCCAAGAATGTTTTGAAAAATGTTGGCTTCCATCCCACTTTCCAAGTGCTCATGGTTCTGCTTCTTGTAGGGCTACTAATAGAATATGCAGTTGCAGCCATCCTCATCTTCTCAATCAATGCTCCAGTATTCACCTGTTCTGACAAAATCTCCTCTAGTTGTCTTGTATCAATCACCAACTTCACTTTCCACACACCATTCTTAGCTGATGGCAACACTTCAAGAGCCGAACTATTCGACAGATTCTCCACGTAATCACACGCTGCAACGCGCACAGAGTTCTTTACTCTGTCATCATTCCCTGCATCTGAAACTCCATCACTGAATCTAGTTTTTTGATCTGGTTGTACCTCCTTCAAGGGAAGAAGATAATAGAGAAGACCATAGCTTAAGCTCTCTTGGTCTGATAATGGTGACGACACATGGCCTTGGCGGAAAACACCATAACCCGGACGATTTTCGAGGACTTGTGCAACTGTTCTGGGACCTTTGAATTGTAAAATTGAACCACTATCACATAGAATTCGGATAGAGTGATGGCATTCACCAGTGGTACCCTTGAAAGAACAATTTCCCATTTGATAAATTTCAGTGATGAATGTTTCAATATTTTCAGTTGTTTTGTTGCTATTTTATAACTTGTGTTCTCAAAGTTGATTTATATTGTAAGTTTGAAATCTCTTGTGTTCGGCAAAAACATGTCCTAATAGTGTCATGGCACGTTAGCTACCGTCCTGTTTTAGATTGTTTATTCTTATTTGTGTAGTTTTGTTTATCTTAGAGGTGCTCACGTGAAATTGGACCGTTGGGGATTTGGTATGACAATTCAAAAATGTTGGATTTTTGTGATAATAACTAATGATCCAAAGGGAAAACAACAGAATGATAGGTAGATTCTCAAATTTAATATTAACAAACAATTGAATATATTTCAAATTTCAGCGCCAGAGGCTCTGCATCCATCTATGCTTTCTTTTCTTTTTTCGAATCTTCTGGTGCTATTATTCAATTCCATTTCAACTGCTAGGGACGTTACACTGTGCACTCCAAAAAATATATAATTAAAAAGAAGCTAGACAAAATGATTTGCACTACTTTTTGTTGTATAGCATAGAAATAGCGCACTTGTATTTTTTTGCAATAGTATTTGAAATGTTACTGTTGAGCTATGTATAGGCTACAAACAACCAACTCAAGTAACTAATATGTTAATTTAATAGAATTGAAACTCTCTTTTTCCTTCGAAATATGAATTATATTGCTCGTCTGTTCTGATTAGCGGCGACAATATGATCCATCAAATTCATACTCATCTTATTCATCCATCAAACAAAAAATAGTTAATAGATTAAATTTAATCCTCCATTTAAAATTATGGATACATCCAATCTATCCACCTTATTTTCAAAATTCAATAAATCACCTAAAATATCAATAATAATTAATTGGATAAAAAATTATTTTAAACATGATTTAAATTAATTTTGTTAATAAATAAAAACAAACTATTTTTTTTAATTATGGAGGACCTAAAAAGAAATCTTCTTATACTACTACAAAATAATTATTTTTTTCCTCAAATGATTGGCCCATAAGATTCAGTCCACTCCATTAAAGAAAAGATTTCTGCCTTTCTTTCAGCAATTTTCGCTCCCACCCAGCCAAACTAACCAAAATACCCTTGCGCTAATTAACTAACGCATATGTAAAACAAACTTGACTTAATTTTACTCACGCGAGACTTAAGTCAAGCCGCATGAGTTAACTCACGCAGGTGTTATACCCCGCGTGAGTTAACTCGCTAGTTTACTTCTTCTTGTTTTTTCTTCACCATTCGTGATTGCTTTTTGACAAATGAATCAATGTTGGTTGCCATAAATTATAGGCAAGTCTACATTAAATTGAGAAATCTAATTTTGTCCATGACCCTCCATTACAAACTAGCAACAAGTTTCTTTTCAAACCTTATGGCGACGATGGAATCGAAGCAGAATACACGATGCAATATCAACACGACGGCATTTTTTATCATCTGAGGTTCTTGTTCAAAATAGTTGAAGAATTAAAGGAGGATTTAGATTATTTTTTTTTTGAAAAAAGGAGGATTTAGAATCTGAAGATGGTAAGTGTGGAATAGAGATTAAAGTCATCATTTCCTGCAAAGTTCAAGTTCTTACAAAAAGCAAAAGAGAAGCTTAAAAAAAAAAGTGCAATATAACAACCGGGAATTAATGGAAATGAAGTCGATCATAATTCTCTCATTACAAAAGTTATTGATAAGAAATATGAAAGAAAGGCTAATCATCAATTTCATCTACAACAATATCATTCAAGCACATCACAAAAGTTTCTCTTAGCTTCCTGACACATTTACCTCTTAGTTCACCAATCAGAAGAATTTGGATCCTTGTTGCATGGTGTTGAAGTTGTTGAGACCGTTCGATTTAAAAAAAAATCTTCAGCTAACACCAAAGTTCATCGATTAAAAACCCCCAATTTAGCCACTCTATAACTGTAATAAACATGTAGAGGAGTACTACTTATCCACGCTTAACTGTGGTAAAATTTTGGATTTTGTTACATAGCCTATCGTAAACATGCTAATTGTGGACTATGACGTCCAAATCATTTATTGAAGCCGATTTTTTAATAAGAACTGGACAAACACCACAACGCAACGCCGCACAAGACAAACAACACAACATCACATTCATACGACGAATCATAAAAGAAAAAAACTTAACTGTATGTGAAAATCACTTACATAGATTAAAATGAAGATTAAAAGATGAAGAGAAATGATGTCACGTATAAAAAGAATTAGGGTTAATATATGTTTACGCCTTGTAAAAAATAATCTTCAAATTATAAGGTTAAAATCTAAACCAAAAATCACTAATATTACATGAGATAAACATATATTAACTCAAATTTAACCCCAAAACAACCTCTCAATAAAGACAAATAAAAAAGAGAATACAAAACAAAACTAAAACCTACTTGTTAAAGAGGGAGAACTTAATAATACTCTCCTATATTATAAATAGGGATGGCAAAGTGGGCCGATCCGGCCCGTCTAAGTCTGCTTAAAACGAGAGGTGACGAGCCGAATCAAATTAAGTGACCTAGTCCAATATCTTACCTCATTCTATTTAGTGGCGGACAGAAGAGTTGACGAACCGGTCCGCCAAACAAAAACTTATTTTTTTTCAAAGGAAAAAAACAACTTTTTTAATGCATTTTTTTTACAAAATAATTGTTACGAAAAACTATGTTGCTTTTATCATAAAAATAATATATAAAAGAAAACATCAAATAAATTCGTGATAAAAACAAAATAATTAACAAATTGTCGAACTAAACATCATACTTAATAGTAAAATGAGGAAAATCTGCACATCATAAAACAAATCCTAAAATAAATCCAACAACCAAAATAAATATAAAAGGATAAAATAAGTCTAAAAAAAGAAAGAAAAATGAGTTAAGTGGACCGGCCCGCCCCATCCTGTACCCGCCCCGTTTGTTCGATGAGTTAAGCGGAGCGAGACAACTATAGAAAACGAGTTCAAAACCTCAACTAAGTCCGCGAAAAATAGCAGGTTAAATAGGCCAACCCAACGGATTGGCTCCGTTTTGGCAGCCCTAATTAGGAAATCAAAAGGATAAAAGAAATAAAAAATGAAAACAAATATGTATAAGGCTTGGTCTGAAATCACAACACGCACGCAGACGCAGTAGGACCAAACCGGACAAAAACATTCCGCTGGATTCGGGGGTGGCTGTGTTTCGTTAGTCCACGTAAATAACACACCTGCCAGACGATTATCTTAAGGCCTGCATGTTTCCTACCCTCATTTTCACTCGTTATCCATAGTTTTTGACTTTTTGTCCAATCTAAATTTAACCAAATGGATAATCCTCTATCAAAGCCACAGAAATTTTGTATCGATCTTAAATTTGCATTACAATTATCATTATCTTCACATTAGTCTTTTACCCACACACTGCAGTCATAGACAATAATTTTGTAATTTGCTATGCTATTTTTCTCTTAAACAAGACTACTTTCATCCATAAAAAAAGAACTACTTTCATATTAGGATTTGATTTATGTCTAACTTAATCCCTACCAAACCAGTACTATCCACCACTAATAACACATCGCCATGTCATAATATATCATCGAATGTGATCCTCATCACACCAGGGCTGAAAATATGGATTAAGATTGGAGTTTTTATTAACAAGGGTCATTTTAAGCATTTTAAAATAAAAATTAATTTATAAAAAAGTTAAATATTTTAATTTATGATATATTGATTACATAAATTTTCATAAAAACTTTCCGATCGAATATATGTGAAACATGAACAGATTAAAATGATAGCAATAACCTAATATCATATGGACCGGCAAAGCTTAAATAGATTATGATGTTATTTTAATTTTTGGATTTAGCCTAACACGAAATAATTATTCATTTGGAAAAAAAATGACAAGAATTATTCAATTGAAAATACCAACCACATGTTATAAAAATATCATTAAATTGACAAATATATTTTGACATTTATTAATAATTGCTTTATTATGGTTCGTCAATGACATTTCATTTTTGATTGGACAAAATATAAGTGACTAGAGAAATTCCAACCTATATTTTATTTCTTTTATATAGTTTAGTACTATATATTAAGAAATGTATTATGCATATATATGTGAGTTAACTCCTGCAGCCAGCCAAATATCCTTTTGGCATTTGGAAAACGAACACAAGAGGAAATGGGGTGTGCTAACTCTAAACGTATAGAAGCAACCGCACCCGCCGTATACCAGCCACCACCGACGAGTTTCGCGGTGTTCGACATAAACGCCATCGAAGAGCCATGGCTAAAACACCTCAACAACACCAACAACACCATCTCCCAAGAAGAAAAACCTGCTCTACCTCCTCCTATTCTCCACATCCTCGATGCTACTGAAAAATCTCCTCAATCATGGGATGAAGTTAGCAAAACACTCCAACACCTCAAACCAGTTGTTCAACAACTTCCTCAACCAACACCGCCATCACCACCTTCATCACCACCGTCGCAACAACCACAACCTCCACGTAAGGTTGCTTCCTTTCACACACTCGAAGAGTTAGATGCAAAGTCAAGCCCAAAGAAGAAAAACGAGTCTCAATCACCAAAACCACCGCAACAACAAGCTCAACCAACTAAGAACAACGTTGTTGATGTTGGTTCAGTGAAAACATTAAAACCATCTTTGTCATCATCAAAACTGAAGGATAACATATTCATAAAACGAGACATATTAGAGAAACAAAAGGAAGAGAAAGAATCGAATTTCGAGAGAATAGAAAGATTAAGGAGAGACCCACTAAGTAAATATCCAGAAAAATGTCCACCAAATGGAAACGACGCCGTTGTAATATATACAACGTCGTTAAGAGGTGTAAGAAAGACGTTTGATAATTGCAACCAAGCAAGAGACTTATTGGAGAATCATAGGGTTGTGTTTGATGAGCGTGACGTGGCACTTCATGGAGAGTTTTTAAAGGAAGTGAAGGATTTGTTATTAACGGAGGAAGAGTTAGGGGTTGGTGTGGTTTTGCCAAGGGTGTTTGTGAAGGGTAGGTATTTGGGTGGGTTGGATGAGTTGATGGAGCTGAATGAAACGGGTCGACTTGGGAGGATATTGAATGCGACACGTGTGGAGAGAGGTGTTGGAAGACAAGGGTGTGGTGGATGTGGTGGGGTTAGATTTGTTCCTTGTTGGGATTGTGGTGGGAGTTGTAAGTTGGTTACTGCTGGGGGTGAAATAAGGTGTCCCAAGTGTAATGAGAATGGGTTAGTCCATTGCCCTACTTGTCTTTAATTTTAGTTAATTCAATACTTTGTTTCTTGAGTTCTTGTTGTAATATTGATTCACAGTATACTCATACTATTACTGTTTTATTCATAAATAAAATTATATTCTCATCTCATTAATTGTTAAACTTGTATTGATTCTTGGGATTATGGATATTATGTTTGAATTATCTATTCCTGCCCTTAAAATTTATCGTCAATATACTTTTATTTAGTGGTGGTGTGGTACGACTAGAGAATATGTGACACCTTTAATGTCTTTACTATCTCACCCCTCTAATGAAATGTGAAAGTTGTGTTGAGAAAGAAAAGAGATAGAAAAGGAGGGAAAAGGGGAAGAAGAAGTCGTGACTCATGAATCATGTGATGAAAAAAAGAGATAGCAGCTGGATGGGCAAGATAGAAAGATGGACCTCCGATTTCCAAGTTTTTGGATATATTTGTAGCGCTGTCTTGTAGAATTATGGGAATTAGTTCTTGAAAGATGGAGCTTAGCTCATGATCGAGATACATGACGGTTGAGTTACATGTTGATTCTGAAGTGGTGGTCAGGAATACTCAAATTAGGGTAGATTGTTCAAATATTAATAGAAATGGAATGAAAAGTAAAGGTGTATCAATGTTTCTAGCAACTAAAAATGATATGATTTCTGCTTTTCCATAGCACTTTTTGCTCGCGCCCTGCAGCCATGCTGAAAATACCCCTGCGTTAGTTAAGTAATGCAAGTGTTAAATTCTGCGCTACTTAATTAACGCCGCGTAAGCTAACTAACGCAGGTGTAAATCTCTATGTGAGTTAACTCACGCAGACATTAACACATACGTGAGTTAACTCACACAAGTTTTGTTTTTGCATATTCATAAGGTTTATTCCTTACGTGTTGGAATTTGTTAGAAAGGTTTATTATCACAACATCATAAAATGTATTCATGTTAGTTGCTAATTCAACACAGCATGTGCACTCAACTAACCATTGGTTTGTGCACCATTCAACATCCTTCATTATAGCATTCATGATGGATCTGCTAACAGTGGCAGAATTGGTGGTGGGAGGTAATGATGAAACATTATTCAACCTTGAATACAATATAAAACATGTTATAAGTGGAAGCCAAGTGAGTGACTTAACTCACGCAAGGATATAAGTGGAAATTATGTGGGCGCGAGCAAAAAGTGTTGGAGAAGAGCAGAAATCAAACGATACTGCAGTGCATAGAGTGTGTGTATCATTTAAGCCCACCTAAAGCTTTGTTTGCGAGTTTTGAGGGGAGGGGAAGGAAAGGCTTAGGAGGGAAAGGAAAGGGAAGGGAAGGAAGGGAGAAAGGAGGGAAATCCTTCCCCTTGTTTTGGAGTTAAAAAACCAACAAGGAAAGGAGATGGATGACTTATGTGATAATTTTACTATTTTACCCTTTTTTCTCTTAAAATCAATACATTGTGTTATACTTTGTAATTTATCTTATAATTTTTTTTACCAATTTAATAAAAAATCTTGAAAGCATGAAAACTTTTTTTTTAATTATTTTTTCCTAAATCTGAATTTTTTTTTGATAATTTTATAAAAAAAATTGATACAATAATAATAACTTAAATTTTCTATAGAAAACCATATTTGATATTTCCTTTAATTTGATAATTAATGTTTTTTGTACAAATTTCATTATTAATTTTAAAAATATAAAAGAATGAAAATTTTCTCCCAAAAATTTCCACCATGTATGTATTTTTCCCATTTATTAATTAAAACAATAATAATATAAGTGTTATATGCTTTTCGTTCAATCATTCATGCTCTGCGCCGCAAAAATGAATTAGCTTCACTCGGATTTATTTTCAAATAAATTAGAGAATGTTTTTGACAAAAAAAATATATATATATAAAGCATAAGAGAAGCAAACATATTAAATTTGAAATCCAAATATTTCACTTGTAAATAAGACATTGAAAATGCAGCATATTCTGTAATACCAATACATGACATAAAAATGACAAATGTGTCAAATATGCTAGTAACTAAATCCCAATACAAGATTACAAAATTCTACTAATGTCATAGTCTAGGACTTCAAGATCCTCATTAGAGACCAAAACAATATGTAGAGATTACCTGCAAAACAAAAAACATGAAAAATTATAATTATCAATCAGATTACAAATTTAACAAGTTCATCATACATTCTTAGTAATAATTATTGTAGAGATGAAACAACCATCAGTAGCATGATCATAGGTGGGTTCAAATCTGTCATATATGTGACAGACAAACACTATCAATCAAAGTATAAATTCAACAAAGTTTGGTATCAATGAACCATGCCTAAAACTATACTCATGAAAATTCATTTCAAACTTAGAAAAGAAGATAACATACAAACTATTGCATTATGCCTAAAACTTGAAGCACCAATAACACACAAAACACATGACAATACCATCAAAACTGCAAGAACTAACACAATCTCATTAGAGATCAAACACTATCAATCAAAGTATAAATCAGTAGCATGATAAGAAAGGTTCAGCACATTATACCTTTTGCGTTACTACTGCAACCATTTCAGTCCTCTCATAAATTCCTACAGTATATTCAAGTCATATAACAATGGTTATTCAAGTCATATAACAATGGTTATCATCAACAGATATGCCTTTAATAGAGTTAATAATTATATGGAAAAAAAATATAGAGAGAAAATGGATAAATTACCTTGACGAGTAACCTTGACCAAACATCGATTCTAATAGAAAACTCTTCCGCAAGTGTTTTGGAAGTCCAAGTAAAGCTCTAACCTTCTCAGGAAACTCTAGACGATAAGAATATGCCCGAATGATCATATGACTATCCACTTGCAATTCCTCAATAAGTTTAAAAACTTCTTCTTCTGAAATTGGAAGTTTTAAATTAGCTTTCTCATAAGCTGCAATGCTGTCTTTAAAATACTTATCATGAGATGCAGTACTCTCTCTAAAAGCATCAGCAACGTTCAAAAGGGCAACTTTTATCCCTTCAACTTCATCTTCATCTCGGAACTTTCTAGATCTTTTAGCTCTAGGTTCTGGGGGAATTTGGACCTCAGGAGAAGTGACATCCTGCTCATTGCCGCCCTCTTGCAAATTCTCTAGTGTCACCTGGTCACTAGTACCAATGGATTCTGACTCATGATTAAGGGGATGATTTTGGCGAATATCTTCATCATTCATAACCTTTCCTCCAGTGGCCCTTTCATCTCCACAAGCAATAACCAATTTGTCATAATTGGCAAAAGGTTTGTTCACCCATTGTGCAGCTTCAGGTTTTGCCTGTCAAAAACAATAATAGAAAATTATGTTATAAAGCTTCAGAACATGCTAACATGCATTCAAATAAGTTCCCATCAAATAAGTTATACAACTCAAATAAGTGCACATGCTGACATAGGTTCAAGCCATATATATAAGCAAGTAAACCCAACAACTCAACTAATTTAAGTTATAAGTATGTACCTCAATTAATGTTTTCTAGACTTCAGGTGAAGCATCCCACATATGTGTGTCTGATTTCCAAGCAAAACCGCTCATGCCCTTGAAAATGTCATGACATTTAGTAAAAAAAAATTCACCAATTTCCATCTATCTTTCACCTTTTCCCTGTCAA
>Ga0315914_1002970_pt1 | contig 25956 bp, 5 predicted proteins | sample MpolenodulesMG_FD_203920 | JGI IMG/M metagenome (GOLD analysis project Ga0315914, IMG submission 203920) | Medicago polymorpha root nodule microbial communities from Los Angeles, California, United States - elongated nodules | ecosystem: Host-associated > Plants > Roots > Nodule | place: USA... | reverse complement strand
CATTTTTTTTTTTTATATTTAAAATAGATTCAATAGAGGAAACAATACCTGATGGAGCTTTGAAAAAAGAAAGGGCATAAACAAGCAGGGACGACATGACAGACTTCAGTAGTACCAAGCGACCACCCAAGGACAAGTGTTTCGATTTCCAACCCGACAATCTAGAATTAATACGGCTAATGAGAGGCTGCCAAAATACCAACCGACTAGCATTCCCACCAATAGGCAAACCAAGATACATAAAAGGGATGGTACCAACCTTGCAATTCAAAACCATTGCCGCTTCTGACAACCATGAACATTAACCCCTACCAGAAGACTCTTAGAGAAATTCACCTTAAGACCAGATAGTTCTTCAAAGAGCAATAAAATGGCACACATAGCTCTAATATTAGCCCAAGATTTTTCACAAAGAATTAAAGTGTCATCCGCAAATTGAAGATGCGACACCACCACCGGGTCATGGCTGCCCACCTTATAACCATTTAGGAGATTGTTTGCAATCATAGCTTCCATCAGCACATTAAACCCTTCCACCGCCAAAATAAACAAGAAAGGTGAAAGAGGGTCCCTTTGCCTCAAACCCCTACCTAAAGAAAACTCATATGTTGGAGACCCATTAACTAACACCGAAGCAGTGGCCGTCCCCACACATTCCTTAATCCATTTTCGCCAAAGAGTTGGAAAACCCATTTTCACCATCACTTCCTCCAAATAATTCCAATCAATGGAATCGTAAGCTTTCTCAAAATCAACCTTAAAGAGTAAGAGATCCTTTTTTCGTTTACGAGCATCATCAACTACCTCATTAGCCACCAATATCCCATGAAGAATCTGACGACCTTTAATAAAAGTCGACTGAGTGTCAGAAATAACAGAGCCAATTATAGAGCGAAGCCTATTTGCAAGGACCTTTGTCAATATTTTATACATGCTGCCAACCTTTGGAATAAGAGCAATAAACGTGCTATTTATTCCTTTGGCCAATTTTCCGTTCCTATGAAATTTAACCAAAAAACGAATCACATCATTCTTCAACATATCCCAAAAATCTTTTAAAAACCCAAAAGAAATTCCATCAGGACCAGGGCTTTTAAAACTATCACAGTCCCACACAGCGGTCTTCACCTCCTCCAATGTGAAAGGTTTAATCAAATCTACCCCTTCACAAACACTTAATGATCGAAAATGCAGTCCTTCCATACTGGGGCGGTTTACTCTCTGAGCTTGGAAATGAGAGGAAAAATGATTATACACCGCTGCCCAGACATTGTCAACCCCTTCAACCAACACACCATCGACAAGAAAAAACAGAATAGCATTCTGACGACTCCTATTAGACAAAATATTGTGAAAGAACTTTTAATTCGCATCCCCTTCGCGTAACCATGGATTTTTTGTTACAAAATTACTTTAATCTTTTGATACTTATTTTCTCCCCCTCCCATAAGACACATAATCTTATTAATTTGAAATTGCTTTTAGATCTTGGTTTTTCTTAAAAAAAAAAAATTACAAAGAGAAATAATTCTCTTTAAAGTGATCTTTTTTAAAAGTTGTAACAAACAACCCATAGACCCTGTTTGTAACAAATTTGATTGAAAATGATTTTGACAACCAATAATTTATAAAAAAAAAATTACAATTAATTAACATTAAAAAAATAAACATAGCATGTTTAACATTCAAAAATCATATTGGTCATTAACTTTCATAAATAGTTTTTGGTAGTAAGAATTTTTTAGTGGATATGTTGAAAATTCAAAGAAATATTTGAAAATTTGAAATAAAAAAAATCAGTTTTTTTAAAAAGTAACATAGTTTCCTTTATTTTTATTAACAAATTTGTAAATTCGAAAACAGATAAAAAAAAACTATATTTATTGAAACAGATAATGCTGAATTTGAAGTAGACGATAATTCATTAAACCAAAATTTATTTAACAAACAAAGTAAAATATTTAATGGAAATATTTGAAAGTATTATATATAGTTTGTTGAGAGATTTACGCTACATAATATATTAGGAAGTCAATAAAATATTTAGTGGATAAGATCAAAATTTGTTGAGATATTTATGGCAAATAAAATATTGATTTTAAAAAATAAAAAATAATAAAAATAATGAGAATAAACGTGGAAGTGACACGTGACATAAAAAATCTTACTTTATCTATATACTATTGATTGTGAACAAATGTAACCGCAATTGTGATGACAATGCACTCCACTTAAAATATACGGTTTTTTTTTTAACTATTATTTTATTTGCACAAAGTTTTCACTATCCTTTGGTAATTAATCTTCTTTAGAAAAACATATAGTATGCATGCTGGATTTTCATCTTTTAGTTTAATTTTTTTCATGCACAGAAATTAGAGATGGAATATCTTACCACTTCTTTAAGGAGTTCAAACCCTTATCACTTGTATTAATCCATTATTGATATTAAAATATATGTTTTATTCCTATAAGCAATTTATTCTTTTATTTAAGTCCATATACAAATATTTTTTTTATCAATTTTCCTCTACATCTTTTATAAAAATTAGTGTTTTTAGTCTCTACTTTTCATAAAAACTGATGCTTTGGCCCTATGTAGAGACAAACAAACGTCCATTCTCATTAAATGTAGGGACTACAAATGATCAAAAAATTATAGGGATTTAATTTATAAAATACATAATTTTATTGAGATTATTATAAACATAAACGTACATTTGTATGAGATGTAAGACTACAAATGATTAAATAATTATTGAGATTATAAACATATTTAATCCACTCTTAATTAAATGCCCCATCCTATATTCCTATGCGTATATTTGAAATAACGATAATTCTTTTTTGTCAATTAATTTAGTGACTATAAATTCACCCATCAAAATGAATAAGTAGAGAATTTAGAGTTCAACCCCAATAATTATATACTACAATAAGTGAGGAGCTTCACTTCTTATGGCAAATTGACATCACCAAAGTGAATAGCTTCACTTCTTATTTTTTATTCTTTAAAATAAATAGATTAAATTAAACATAATAAAACAAAACAACCTTACTAGAGATATCATCAATAATACTTCTGCATAATCCAACTAACAATCAAGTCGGAAAAATTTGGAAGATGAGATTTTAGAAATCAATTTCATCATATGTTATAAAATTGGTTTTGAAAAATAAATTACATACATTTGTTAGCTTGGAAGAAGTCGATAAGATTGATATGGAAGAGCTCATAAATCAAATCATAATTGAATTTGCTTATATATAGTTGTTTAAGGAACGAAAAGAATGCAGAATCCGCTAATTCGTGAAATTTCGTAGATACTTTAATCGTACTATTTATCATTTCCCTAGTTTTTATTTATCTAAATCACGGTACTTAATTTTAATTCTTCCAATCTCATTTAACAATTCAAACATACACTACACACATTATGGAAGGCTACCAAAATTATTTGATTTCTTTCACATTAATTTGGAGTAGCCCTTGTCATATCTAATCCATCCATGTTTATCATGAAAATGGCATTTTATTTGCATAGAGTCCCACTAGAGCACTAAGGTATAACCAATAACGATGAAACAAGTGACTAGGTAACAAAATAGACCTGGTTGCAAAGAAAGTAAAGCAAGTATTTATCTCAAAAGGGGTGAAAAGCTAATGCATAAAGGTGTTGTATGCTTTATAAAGGAGTATAGGTTTTGTGGTGTTTCTATTTGTCTAAATGTTTTTGGTTGAATTAGGAGATGAGCATATTGTCTATCAATATCGAAGAGTAACCGGTTGTCACATATTACCACAAATATACAAAATATGTTAATCAATGGAACTTTATGTTTACCAAAACCAATACAAAAAGAAAATGATGGGAGTGTGGTAAGGTGGCCAGTTATCCCTTTTTGTCGTTATGTGAAACTACTGATCTAAGAAAGTTCCTTTTTTCTCTGTACATTTGCTGAGACTGAAAAAAAAGTGAACCAAAAAGGAAGGAAAAAGCTTAGGGAAAAGCTGATAGATAACTGCTTAACAAAGGGATCGGAGCTTTGTTCATGTTCACATGCACAATATATATTATCACATGATGGCATTGGTGTGTTTGATTCACGTGTGTAGAAAATTAATTTTGATTTAACTTTTTATTGTTTAAATTGATTTTTAGTTTAAAGTGATTTTAAGGCTAAAATGATTTAAGTTTTGGGTATATTATGAGTTAGGTGAGTTGAATAATAAATTTAATTATATTTGAAGGCAAAAGATATAAATCCTAGTGTATGTTTGATTTAGGCGTTGACAAAAATTGATTTTTAGTGACTTGATTTTTGTTGAAGGTAAAATGATTTATGTTGAATATATTCATGTAAAAGTGAGTTCATCAATAAATTTGAGTGTTAAAAATCAATTCTAGAATAAAAAATGTTAATTTCTAAATTCGAAAAGAATCAATTCTTGATGCAAAACCAATTCTACTCGAAAACAACCAAACTTAAAATCTATTCTATACATCCACAATCAATTTTGGTCCATTTAAAAGTAAAATCAAACATACACTTAACTTCAATTTAGAATCAATTCTATAAAGAAAATTAATTCTAATCCGAAGTCCCTAACAAAAACCAAAATTAATTTTGAGTCTTCAACATTATTTTTGTCCCAAAAGTGAACGCTAACATTCACCTAATGTATGTTTGGATTAATTGTGCGATTGTGAGAAACTCAAAATCAAGGTGTCACGGTTGTTTTGCCAAAATTTACTGCAATTTTGGTAAAAGTTACACTTTAACGTTTATCTTTTCAAAATAAAATTGACATTTTTGGTCCGATTATCCACTCATATTATGTATTATTTAGATTCAACTGTTGATAAGTTATACATGTATTAACTCTTGTCGCGATTAATCATTTTCTTTAATAGGCAAATGTTATGAAATTATTGTTTGTTAGTTTTTTAAGTTGTTTGAGCTCCTAGAGCTTCCTCAACATCTCTCAACTGATGATCAATTGAGCAGCCTTAGCCTTATTTGCATGCCTCCGATAATATACATTTTCCCCCTATAAAAGATAAGCTTCTCATCTTGTTTTCACTTGTTCAAACCATAGCATAAAGGTACCATAAAAAACAAAACCAAGAGAGGTTATAGACAAAGACCAGTGACCTTCTTTGATAAGATTAACTGTGCTGAAATTGAACATCATTTTCTATTTTCCTAATGTATTATATTATGTATATAAGGCATTGCTTGTAGGCAAAATGACAAAGTATATAATCTACCATCTGAACACTATCTTAACAAAATATGATATTTATTTTCTCAATGCACCGAGTAAAACAAAAGAACAAAAATGCAGGGCTTTTTATTTGGACACATCTGTTATTTAAATTTCACTGCATGAAGAGTCGAAATTTGTGGGGTCCCAATAAATAAACAAATGAAACTTCTATTTTATCTTATAGTCAAAATTCCATTACAATTCAGAATGACGAATTCTCAAAGCCAGAAAATACCAATGTATACGAAGAAAATTATGTGGAGTATATGGTTTAGTTTAGACCAAGTGAGGGGATCGATTTTCAAATCAATCTGACAGACATGCTTCCTAGATATATGTAATCATCGAAAATGTCTCATAAGACTCTTTAATTGAGGATTACAAAATACTAGCATCCATAAGACAAGAATCTAAACTCACACATTTGTATGTTTAAAAGAAAAATTTATTTGTGTGTGGTATTCGTCGACTTTATTTATAACTAATCTCCGTTACGAATATAACCGACTATCTTTAATGGAGTCACTTCTTCCAACTATATTCATAAGGCTCGAACCTGATATTTTATTTAAACGATCTAACTTTGTTCTACTTATTTCATACACATATAACTTTAAATGAATCTTGGAAGGATTCTAATAGTCTAAAGTGAAGAATGGTGCTTGTATAAGTACTCTCTCCGGTCTTATTTATAACAGAAAGTTAATTTTTTAGATTCATTTTATAAATGATGTATTTAATTTATAATATAAACTACATACATCATTTATTAATGAATCTAAAAAAGTTAATTTTCTCTTATAAATGAAACCAGAATAGTAATAATTTGTTTGTTATCATACACACTATATTAGAATTTAGAAAAAAACATAATTTTAAAATAACATGGTGAAGCAAATTAAAATTGCAGCTTGAGATAAGAATGCACTATTGATTCATGAGCACTTTATTTCAAAGAAAAAGGAATACATCTTTTTGTTCAAATCATTAGAGCATAAGTGACAGAATCAAAGTTGTGTTACAAAATGTGAACCACATATTGGCTGGCACACAACATCAATTATACAAGTGTACTGTCTCGATCGAGTAGGCAACATATACATACACAAATTGTCTCCGGTAGATTAACGTACGTGAGACAGGAGGTACAGTGTGTGACTGTTTTTTAGTGTGTGTTTATATGGATTTGTCATGTTGTTGTTTAATCATTTATTAGTGCAAAATATTCTTCAAATTTATTTTTTTTAGATACTCTTCAACTTTGTTGAACACTAATTTTAATGGAGTCTCATACCATATTCTCCGAAACTAATTTCATCGGTTGTTGATCTTTGGAGAATACGGTATGTACAAGCTTTAAATTTTAAGTAATGTATTCTACGTATATTCAATTGACTAAAATTTTTAATCCTAATCATCAAAGGCAAAAGGATAATGATATAATGCACGATAACATTATTCTCTCTCTTATTTGATGAGAAATCACAAGTATATCCCTTGTGAGTTGTGATAGTGTGTGCGCTACTATAAATCAATTCTATAATATAATATATTAAATAAACTCTAATGGCTTATACTTTATCCCTCAAACATTGCTTTGGAGTGCAGTGATATCGACGATGTCAAGGACCATAGCAACAAAGAATATTGATGCTTATTTTTTGTTTTAGTATTTACATTTAATACGGATAAACTAGCATCAATATTCAAGGCTATTCATTGAGCAAATTGTGTGTAGCAGCGTGTCGGACAAATTCGTCAGAAAGGGAGTCGTGCCATATAACACAACTCATGCAAAAACATGAGCAAATATGAATTACAATCATGGATCTTCTCCAAGAATATTGGTGAATGAAAATACTATTTGAAATAGCAAGTGTCAATCTAAACTACCATCTCTTTATATGATGCAACGAAGAGCGCATTTTTTGTGCATTTCACTAGGGTGCTAGTGGATATAGATCTTGCGAAGCAGTTTTATGGGTAAAAAACAAGTAAAAGTATGTTGGCCTAGTTAGTTTAACCAGTTATTTTAGATGACACGAGTTGAAGTTTTGAGTTCGACCACTTAAGTAGGCCCACCTCGTTTAACATGTTAAATCAAGTGTTTAAATCATTTTGAATATGATCATTAAGAAGAAAAATTTAAATTGATATGATTAAGCATTAATACATAAAACAATTGTGCAGAAATAAAAAGAATTGAAGATTAAAAGGAAAATAAATTGAATCACATAAATGAATTAAACATAATTTAAACCTCGAGATCCTTATGTGGATTGATCTAGGTTTTAACATGCCATTGAAGGTTTTCAAATACAAAATTCAATATAAAAGAGAGGTAGCAAAAGGAAGGGTTAGCACAATAACAATAGTTACAAGAGGAAATAACCCAAAACATGCATTATATAGACTAGCTTCAATAATTAGCAAGTTTGGCCATCAAAACGTCTGAATTGAGATTTGGGTTTCGGATTTGACATAAAAGTTGTATTTCTTTTTCTTAGATTTTCATCACATGTTGATTTAGTACAATCGGATAAGTACGTCCTTAGTTATGGCTTGGAGAAGAAGAAATGGTCGATATGTAGTAAAATTTGAAAATTACACAAGAATTTCACTAAAATCCATTTAAGACCAAAAAAGCTAAAAAAAATTAGTATTGGGCACAACACGCATTTAAAAATGCAAAGTGCAATGCTATAAAAATTTCACACATATTCATAGACTTATATTTTATAGTTTCAGGATTTAGACAGATAAACTTTGTCTTTTTATTTGGATAAGGTTGGAGATGGGGAAGAGGAGGTTCAAAGGATTCTTTTTCTCGCTAATAAGTTGGCAAACTATTCTGCTAGTTTACCTAAAATTTAGTTTTAACAATTCCATACAACAAATAAAAAAAATTAACGACTTTGGTCATTGTCCCCCATTTCAATATTTCAACGGAAGCAGACAATTGATAATAACTAAACAGCTGCTTCAATTTGAGTGACAAATTAAAAGCTTACCACTTAAAATCTCTAACTTAGATAGTTATTTTTAGGCTTAATAGCAGCTTTCGCCCCCTAACTTTCACGAAGTTGCGATTTTGGCCTCCTAAAAAAAAAAGCTACAAAACCGACCCTAAGTTTTGCAAAGTAGTAGTTTTGGCCCCCAAGGCCAAAAAAATGATAACACGTAGCACCTCATTTAGGGTGCCACGTCAGCGGAGATCGGGTCAAAATTGGCCTTGGGGGCCAAAGCTGCCACAAGTGCAAAACTTAGGGGGCGGTTTTGTAGTTTTTTTTCTTAGGAAGCCAAAATCGCAATTTTGGAAAAGTTAGGGGGCTAAAACTGCTATTAGTCGTTCTTTTTGTCCCACGAGCATGATGTAAGTGAATTCGGGGCTATCATTGATCATTATAGAGCTCTTTTAAGTCATCTTTATAAAAACTCTAGTGTGGAGTTTGTTAAGAGACAAACAAATAAGTTTGTCCATGATTAATTAAGGCAGTAACATTATCAGCTAATTTTTAAATCTTGGTTGAAATACAAAATTGTATTGAACACTGATGATGTAATTTAAGTCCTTTTCCTTAAAAAAAAATTATAATCTCTAACTTCTCAAATTACTTTGACAACTATTACACTTTGAATCAGATTTTACTGACCCTCGCCATCTTCAATTGTTCATCGCTAGCTAGCAGCAACTAAAAACTCACTTGATTTTCATAAGAGGAAAAACAATCTACAATTATAGACTGATTCAAATATATTGAGTCTAAATGTATCAAGTGTAAGCATGGTAAGTACAAATTCGATATGTTAGATTTCCCATTTTATAACTATGCGTCTATGAAATACGGACACCTCTGATATTAATTGTGTACTACAGTATGATACACATCTATGTCCAACACTAGGGCAACATTCGTACGACACATGTCTGACAACCGATAAAAAAAATAAATTGGGGGTGGGGGTTGTCAAAGATGTGTCCAAGTAGACTTAATCAGTGAAGGGGTTGAAGACATTAAACTCGATAGCATCATTTTTAATTTTTCGGTGTTGTGGATGATTGAATAATTGCCATATTTTGTTTTAAAATATTTTTGTAGTGAGTTGAATTGATCAATTTTCACCCTATAATATACACGAAGTCTAAAAAATGACTATGCAAAACTCAAATCACAAATATTTTTTTTGAAGAAACTAAAATGGATTAAAATACTGAAAGCCTGAAGATTTCAGCACAAGGAGTGCCAAAACCCCAGCTGATATAGTCAATTACATGAATGCGGAAACAGTCAAAACGGGAACAAAAACTACTCTGTTACATAAATATACCCAAACAAGGTAAAGGGTTCAACCACCATGAATGGTAGGAGAATACAAAGCTATGGCGGTTCGCTTTCATCCACCAATATGATTGAAGCTTAACCTTATCTAAAAGTTGATGAAATGAGGCTTCTTTTTGGTGAAAACTAAAATCACAAATTATAACCCTCTAATATACGCAAAGTCAAGAAAAGTGATCTAGATGTTGCATTTTTTTATGCTTTTTCGCGAGCATGTTTATGACTTTAAAATATGGCTTTTAACATGAAATTTGAATTTTCCGACAAAGGAATGGTTAATTATAAATTTTTCGTTTTTCATAATAATTGAGAATTTCTTAAACAATTCATAATTAATTCGTCATTCATTTTAAAACTCAAAAAATTTATGGTGAAGGTTGTTATGATGTTTTAACCATGCCTACAAAATTAGGGAACACAATTTGACATGTGACTATATCCTAACTCCGGACAAAATTACAATTTTGCACATTTTGGTTGAAAAATCAAAATAAATAGAGACGTCTTAAAAATGTTCTGAAACTTTTTATATAATTTTTATGTGTTTATGTAAACAATCATCTCAAAATTCGATTTTTAGGTGAAGATTTCAATTGTTTTGTATTTTGAGTGTTTGATTCTTGGGTTAAATAAGTTTTTCGTCCCTATAAATATTGTGAATTTTGATTTTTGTCCCTAAAAAATTAATCTGAATGTTTTCATCTTCACAAAATTTTTTATTTTGTTTTTGGTCCCTAATGAATATAATTTTGACATGTTTTTGAATTTTTTGAACACAATAAGAATATTCAAAGGTTGAACATAATAAACAAACATAATATAGATACAATTTGAACATAAAAGAGTTACATTCTTGATATTTACATGAACATAAATTGGGCTTTAAGGACAAAAAACAAAATAAACTTTTTTATGAGGATGAAAACATTCAGTTTAATTTTTTACGAACGAAAATCAAAATTCGTTATATTTATAGGGACGAAAAACTTATTTAACCCTTGATTCTTTAAAAATTCATAAATAATTTGTCTCTTATCGGAAAATACTAATTTTATCTGAAAAACTATATTTTAATACCATAAACGCGCCCATAAAAAATCATAAAAAAAAAAAAATAAAATCAACATTTAAGTCACTTTTATGAACTTCATGTATATGATAGGGTCAAAAACAAGAAGAATCTCAAATTATAGGCTAGAATATATGTTTTTATTTTTACAGGATCATTTTGAAAATTTTATGTATATTACAGGATCAATTTGAACAATTAACTCCATATTTTAATTCTCAATTTAGAATTTTTCATAAAATAAAGGGTTAAATATGTTTTTGGTCCCTATAAATATACCAACTTTTCGTTTTAGTCCCTCTAAAATTTTCCTTCAACTTTTAGTCCCTTAAAATTTTTCAATCACTAATTTTGGTCCCTATTTTTAAGTTAATTTTTGTATTTTTTTTAATGAAATTGTGCAGAAATGTGTAGAATATTGTAAAAAAAATTAGAATTTTTTAACAAAGCATAATCTAAATATGAATTTTTAACCGTCTAAAATATAAAAATTCATATCAAATTCATGTTTTGGTTAAAAAATTCTAATTTTTTTTGGTTTGGGAAAGATTCTTATAATATTATGAATTTTTCTGCAAAATTTTATTAAAAAATATGAATCATACATATGAGTTTACTTTAAAAGAGGGACCAAAGTGAAAATAGAATTTTTTTTGAGGGAATAAAAGTTGAAGAAATTTTTTAGAGGGCCTAAAACAAAAAGTTGACATATTTATAGGAACCAAAAACATATTTAACCCTAAAATAAATGTACTAAAAGCATTCAATCAATTTTTAGCGATGTGAGTTTGTACATGGATTCATCATAGATGTATTAATAAATATCATTTCATTTTTGTAAAAAAAAAAATCAATTTTTTTTTGAAGTGGCTAAAATGAATTATACTACCATATCAAAAAGGCCTTATGTAACACCCTAATTCCCAACGTTGATTTAATAAATAATGTGAATAAATTTAAACAAAAAGGATGTTACACATACTCATCAATCATTCATTTGAATAATAAATAATACATTATATTTCATAATGCGGAGAATACTTCAAAAATATTTCATAAAATGAAGGAGTCTGATTCTCAATCGTCATTGTGGAAAATATCATAATGGTTTCAAATAGATAAGATTTCTAAAATTAAACATCCAACGTTTGGCCCCAACCCTAGTGTTACAGATCAGAGCGCGTGATTATTCGACTACATAAATAATTAGATAATAGCTACAGAAGTATATCTCCGTCGCCACCTTCTAAATGTCCCGCAAACTAGAGCTCATCGTCTTGAGTGTCTGTACCCCAAGAGTACAGACACCATAATACATAAAAACAACAAATGGGGTGAGAATATTCATTGTAACATATATTGGGATACATGAATAATATATGAATAGGCATAACATCATTTGTTCATCATTTACAACATATTCACAATTCTTCATTAGGTTATACAACATCGTTAGCACATCATCATTATCATAATTTTTCAGTTTTTAACACATTAAAAAAAATACACATATCACACACAATACATCACATTGACACATATCACATATACCACATATATCACATATACTTCATATACACCTAACTTGAGACATATGCAAATGCATTTCGTTCCTAGACCTATATGCATCCCGGTACCGGTTTCTAATCAACATTTGTATGTCAGATTTGTGTTACTGAACATACATACAACATTCGTCATTCAACATGGTCCTAAATATGATATGATGCATGAGGTTAGACTCTCTAAATACTACATATAGCACATCATCAATAATTCATAACTACAACAGAATTTCATATGTCAGACTCATCATTTACGTCATCATTAATCAACATTATTCAACATTATGATTTCTTCATTGCTCAACATTGTCATTTCTCAATATTGTCATTAAAACTCACACTCAACACTGGCTCCCCTTATTTACTACGCACTTCATTCTAACGGCAACACGCCACACCCCTACATTAATCATTAATTAACACACAACTTTCTATTCTCATTCTATTTCGTCCTATCAATTATGTCAGCATCATATACACTCTTAAATCGACCACACTCATTTCATTTTAACCTAAGCTCGTTACTTCACCATTCTCATTCTTTCTAACATCATCCCTTACTTTAACTTACGCCTTTATATTTTCAATTACGTTCGTCTTATTCCTTCACCTAGCATCTTCATTACCTTAAACCCCTTCACCATTCTACTTGTTAATTTTGACTCTACACCTTACCCTTTCCCCCCTATTCTTTTAGGCTCGTTAAGCTTAATATTCTAACTTCGTATATAGTTTCATCATTACTATCTTCTATTGTCTTACGTCACTATCACCAAATCATGTTTTAGACTCACCTTTACTTTGAGGTAATCACTTCTATTTATGCCCAAACACACTTTCTCATTTAGATATATAGTTTAGGGATCCTTAAATTTACATTACACACTAATGACTATCTTAAACTCACAATTGCTTTTATAGATGTTGAAGAGTCCACTAGAAGGATTGTGCTGAAATTTTATGAAAAACGCAGCATGACCCACGTGCGACATTTTAATCATAACTCAACTTAGGAATGTCTAAATGAGGTAAAATCAAAGCTAAAAGAAAGATAACACTCATATAAACAACTTTCATGAAGGAACCTAAATCCAATTCGATACAGAGAAGGGTGCAAAGGTTAGTTTTCCTAAACCGAGGCAGAGTGCACGACCGTGCTGACCTGTGTAGTAATTTGATTATAACTCAAGTCTTTCACGTCCTATTGGAGTCACTCCAAAGACACATGAAATCTAACATTCATCTCTACAACTTCCATGCTTGCATGGAAACCTAGTTCAGAATAGAAAAGAGTCTAATAGTTGGTTTTCCTAAGCCTCAGAAAAGAGCACGACCCTGCTGACCCTTGTGTAGTATTGTCATACCCCAAATTTTGACCATTTTTAATCGTCTTTTAAAGTCGAGTAATTTCGTCGTCTCAGACGAAATTTCGGCAGAGAGGTATTTTAAAACACCTCTTTTTTTTTCTTTCGAAGGGGACAGTTTTGCATTTTTATTAATTCATTTATTTTCATCTTTATTTTTAATTTTTTTAATTAGTTTCCTTTTTTACTTTATGTACTTTTTTTTATATATTTATTTGATTCCATTATTTATTATTATTACCTTAATGTCACGTTTTAGTTTCTTTGTAAAGGTGTTTTTTGTTTTATTTTTTAATGTCTTTTTTTTTAGTTCATAAGTCCAATTAGTCTAGTCCACGTGTCAGTTGTCTATTGGTCCTTTTCTTTCATCTAAGTCTGATCCAAGCAAGGGTATATTGGTCTAAGTCATCAGGGACACCTCAGCATCTGGTACACCTGCAAACCCTAATTTGAGGGGCTATAAATAGGATGCATTTATTGCTACACTGTTCAGAGACTGACACATCCGATTAGCCGCTCAATCACATCAAAACCCTAAATTCTTTTTTCTCTTAAAATTTCTGGGTCAAACATGAATTTTTTCCAGAAATTGTCAAGAACACATGAACATCAATTTTTCCCATAATCATACATTCACCTAACAACACAATATTAAGCCATAATCTCGAAATTCTCTCCACATCAAATCCGAATCTAGCCACAAACATGTCAAAACCGAATAATCACAATACACATACATGAAATAAGCTTCAATCACGAACGTACAACAACACAGTAGCCGAATCCGTCATCGTTCAAATCTTCACCACTGACCAGAAGTAAAACGTGAAGAAACAAAAGGGAAGAAGAGGGAAACCGAACTGGATTTGTGAAGGAGGAAGGAAACCGCACTATATTTGTGAAAGGAGAAGGTTGAAACCGTAATAATACACCGTCCAGAATCGAAGTTAAAGCAACAGAGAGGTAGTTTCATGTCTTCACTTTTTGTATGATTTTGAAAGTCAGATCTACGAATTTGTGTTAGGTTTTGGAAATTTTTGAGTTGATATGTGAGTTTAGGAGAGAAAAGGATACTGGAATATATAAGAAATTTCGAAATCGGCGGAGGTTTGGATTCCGACGCGGTGGTGCCACCACTGGCCACCGCGCCGGAAAATAAGAACACGTCAGAGAAGACAAGCTATTTGCAGAGCCCTTCTCTCTAAAATAATCCTATAGAGAGAAGTATTCTAAGGTTTTGATGTTTTTTTGTTGGTTTCCTCTTTTTATAACTGTTTTTTTTTATTTTAATCCCATGACTGCACACTTGTGTTGATCCCATAGATCCTCAGGGCTAGGCCGTCAGATCTGAGATCTGACGGCCGATAATGCTTCCCTGTTTTGATCATGTAAGTATTGTTTCCTTTCTTTATTGTGTGCCTTCTGTTTGAACCGTTAGATCTTAGATCTTATTGTGTGCTATATTTCTATAAGCGATAAAACACGCGAATAAAACATTTATTCAAGAAATAGACGCTACGTCTTCAACAAAACAAATTCCAACAATATGCATTTATAAAAATTCTCAACAGTCATCAATGTATACATGTCATAAGATCAACATACATCCATAAATAAAATCTCCAAAACCCGACAATTGGGCAAAATCTCCATAACATAAATAAGTTCAGAATATCATAAAACCGACACCTAATCAGAGCCTAATCTAAGACTCTAAAGAATCGATAACGGAGATAGCTCCCGCTATCCAAGCACTCACAAAGCAAACTACTCATGCACTCCGTCTACCCATTCATACAAATAGGTAGGCGGTCAAAACCACTGGGGGTAAGCTTCACATTAATCATAACCAACATAAACAAATATAAGCATTCAAGGATTTCATGCATAACAAATATACATAACCATCCCTCCTAGAATACTGGCATCACATGATTATTATCCCCCATTCCATGCATCTCAAGCTATCACATTACTAACATAGCATAGCAAGTATATTCAATCTCTAATCAAGTCATCGACATAAGCTCATCATTTATCAACATCAATCAATGAAAGAGTTACTCACCTTATTCTTCACTTAGCATACTTAACTCAACAATTACAATTCATCAATCAAAGTTATAAGCAAGCCATCATTATTATCAAAGAAATCACCACATTATATATATACTTATACAATTCTCGCCTTATTACTATTACCAAAATAATTATTATCAAATAGATCCACCAAGTGTATAAGCATAAGCAAGTAAGACATGCAATTAGAGCATAGTTCAATTATTCACCACCATCAACAAAATCCACCAATGTACATATGCACCAATCCATATAATCACAACATTCACCAAATTTCACCAATGCACAAGTTTAACAAGTCACATATTCAATTATGACACGACTCATCAACTATTCAAATGCATGCAATGTTCTAGACTCTGCTAGATGCATGTGGTACCAAATCACCAACAAAGGTCGTCACCTCAAGATGCCAACAGAACATCTTATGTAAGAGTACACCTCCTCTTACAACTCACCTATGTAAAAGTACACATTCTTTTACATTTCTCATATGACTCAATATGACTATGATGCATGGACATACAAGCAAAGACTCAATAATGCAAAATCCCCTCACATACACATTCACCAACAACAATGTAAAAGTACACCTCCATTTACATTGATTAGTTCACCAACAATTGCATTATCAAGTATTTACGTCCACACAATCAATAAATCACAATTCAAATAAGAGTCATCACCATATTACAATCAATCAACATATATGTACTTCACCAACAATATCACAATCAATCAATATATATGTACTCACCAACATTGACTTTATCATATAATTCAACAACATCATATTGTTTCTCACAATTCAAGTAAGGAGAAAATACACCACACTATGATAAACATCATATTCAACACCTAAAAATCAACCATATATCTTCATATAATCATAACCAACTATCCACAAAAGATTTGCCAAGTATTTGGTCTTAAAGATTATTTTCGACAAAGTTCGTCTCTCAATTTACAACTTTAAATAATTGAGACAAATGAACCAAACCAAGTAAGTAAACTCTAGGGCCTCGACTATGTATACACTTAGATCACATATGAGTGTAGTTAATATACATGTGCGTTTCACCGGCCGACCACGACAAAATCATCAAAATCACAAGTTACGACAAGTTCGTATCATTTTACCAATTTCCAAGTTATCCGACAAAACAAAGTAACACATTTGAAAACCTCAACTAAGTATATACACAAGTTACATATGAGTGCAATAATGTATACATCAACGTCTCATAGGCCAACTCACTTACATTTCAAAGTTTTGCAAAGTTCGTATCAAGTAGCAAAAACGACCAACATTGATATTTTTCAAAGCAAAGTAACTTGTTCAAGTTTGAAAACCTACTACTCGATCTTAATTAATCACATAAGTATGAGCATAGGCCACTTACGAACTATCAAGCATTAGTTCAAAGACTAGCCAAAGTTCGTATGAGAAAATCTCAAGTTCACATATTCCAAAATCCCACCCGAAAATCAAGTTGGATATGATTAAGACATTGTACCAACTTTACAAGCCTTATCTAAGTTTATATGATCTGTAGACCAAACTTGTAATCATTTTAGTTTACAAAGATCATTTTCCGAAAAACCGAAAATGACATATTTTCAAATTTCAAACCAATTAGAAATTCTCAAGTTTGAATAGGTAGAACATGTTTCAGTAGGTTTAGGAGTATAAACAGTGATTAAACAAGTTGAAAGAAGCATTTTAGAAAGCTCGGATCGGCTCTCGAACGACCGGAACATAAAACAAAAGGTGCTGCAACTGGGCTCGTACGCTTAAGCGTCCACCTGTACGCTTAAGCGTGCAGGCTCCAGTAGCTAACAGTGGTTGTACGCTTGGAGCACGCTTAAGCGTACAGTTATCAACACTGCACAAAAACTCTCGGGTTCTTACCCTTTTTCACCCAAAATCCCCAATTTTGATTTTCCAACACCCAAATATGTTTCCAAAGATTGTTTACAGGTTCATGAACTCAAAAGGGCTTTAAAAAACACATTAAACATGAAAACAAATGTCATTTCACATAATTCACCAAATCAACCCATTTCTACAAAAACCATCAACAACAACTTAAACCACATCACAAATCCATGATTATGAACACCCAAGTTATGAATCATCAACAACAATATTTCATAACAACAACAACATCAATTAAACATGAATTCCTCCACAAATCAACAACAACATAGCACAATTCAACATTTAGAGCACAATTCACAATATACTCATTTTCTCATCAACAATTCAATTATGAACAATTTCATATCCTCAAACATATCACTAAAACTAGAGTACGAATTTCAACAAATAAGCTCACAATAATCCCTTATCCAAAATAAGCACTTATGCAAAGAATTAGAGAAAAGATTACAACTAAGAGATTATGAATGAAATCTAACCCCCTTACCTCAATAAGCAATAATCCTAGCAAAACCTTCAATTAAGCTCCTAGAATCCCTAGCTCCTCTTGGTTCTTCAAGCTTTTCTCTACAACCCTTTTCTCTTCCTCTTGCCCCTTTCTCTTGCCCTTTCTCTCTCCACCTCTTCTTAAAATTTTGTAAAATGACTGTGAACCCCAATTCTCTTAAAGACTAAGGCTTAAATAGTGTCCACACTATTGGGCTTAACCCTTAAAATCTAATGGGCTCAAAACCCTTATAAACTAACTCCCAAAATTTCTATTCACTCACGGTTAAAAGTTATCAAATAATTACCGGTCCAAAACTAATTAGCACCACCGAATAGTAACTTAGTAAAAATAATGGTTCTCACTTGCAACACTAAAAATAACTCTCACCATGAAATTACTAATTTAACCTTACTCGAAAAAGACCAAAATACCCTTCTAACACGAAAACCCATCAAAATACACACATAGGTAATTAATCACATACGAGCATAATTAAACACACATAAAAATAATTTAAATTAAATCTAGTGAAAATCGGGCTGTTACATATTTTATTTCTTGGCATTTATTTTTGCTTGAAGACCTTAGAATGTATCTAGGAAGCAATGTAATTATGTAAATAACACATGCACCGACACTATCCCACTTTATTTACCGCTTTACGCTTGGTTGGTGAGTGAGGACCAAAATGAATTAGGGACAAATTAGGATTAAATAAATTGACTAATTTGAGAGCCTTAAAAATGAACAACTAGTAATTTAGGTTGGAATTCTACTTGGGATCCAACATCCTTGGTAATACCTCTCACATTTTATTTTTTTTACGTTACGTCGTTGAGCTTAGTTCTTTTTTTAGTTTGCGTTTAACTTAGAAAAAATCATTTTCCAAAAAAAAATCAAATATATCAAACTTCAAAAATATTTTCTTAAGAAACCTTGGAATTTAACCCAAGAGTTTGTTTTCCTTTTATTTTCTTAATTAAATTTTAAGCAATTTTAACATCCATATTAGACTTGGATTTCTTTTAATTAAAATCAAACAACTTCACCTCTTTTATCCTTCTATGCCTTTGAGGCCTCTTTTCCCTTCTTAAAACCATTTTCAAAAAAAACTTTAAAATTGACCTAACCCACCAAATAATTTTTAAGAGTGAACTACAATGGTTTTGATCCCTTTTCTTTAAGGGTATGTAGGCAAAGGACCCAATCCTTCCAAATCAAATAAAGAAATAACAAAAACATACTTCTTCTCCCTCCATTCTTTCACTTAGACATTTAGGCAAGTATTTTCAAAATAAGCAAATAAACTTAGCACAAGATAAATTAGGCAAGAGGTTCCTACGGAGTACCGTAGTCGTTTAAGGTGCATCAAACCTTCCCTTTTCGAAACCAACCCCCGGATCCACAATCTCTAAGGGCTTTTCTCTCTTTTTTTCCTTCCTACGAATAAAAGTAGAAAGTTCAAAGATTTACGATTCAAAATCAATCAATGGTTTGATATCCGAAAATCGAGAGCACAAGTATGTTGATCATATCTAGAGTTCTAGACATTGGAATGAGGTCAAACCAACGCCCAATTAAAGCTAACATTCATAGCTACAACTTTCATGAAGACAACAAAACCTAATTCTGAATAGAAGAGACCTAGTTTTTATTTTTATTTCTCGGTTACAGAAATTGAAAAGACCATGATTTTGTTGGCCTCTGGGTAGTATTTTGCTCATATCTAGAGTTATAGATGTTGGAACGAGATCAAACCAATGTCCAATTAAAGGTAACATGCATATCTACAACTTTCCTGAAGACACCATAGCCTAATTCTGAACAGAGGATTTCCAGTTTTTATTTTTGTTTTGGTTACCGAAATCTGCGATTTCCCATCTGCGATTTAGCCTTGAGGGACTTTTCCTAACTCCGCTTTCAACCCTTGACTCGCCAAACCTGATTCTAATCTTCACTCCATGATTACCCTATCATTCAAACACTAATTCTTCATTAACCCACCGAATTATCCACTCTTTTAAACATTAAAACTCAATTCAAAAACTTAAACTAGTTTTCCTCAATTCTCAACTTTCAACTTCATCTTTCAATTTGTGCGTCATCATTCTCTCATCAAAATTCACATCATAACAGTAACAACATATTAAAACCCTCCCATCATAGATTAAGATACCCTAAAGTGCAAGGATTCTCTCCCATACCTCGATATTTTGCAAATTGATGAATTCCTACGGTTGAATCTCTCCTTGGTCGTCTCTTTATGCCTCCTTTCCTCTTAACCCTAGTTTTCTTCTTTTGCCTCCGCTATCTTTTTCTCTTTTTTTGTTGTAAACCTAATTCTCCAATCTCCTCCTCTATTTATAACCAGCAAGAGTTTGTTTCTCACTTAATCTTTTTAACATGGTTACTATCCGCACCTCTATTTTGGTTACTATTCTTGTTGTAACTTCTTCGCCTTGCTATTCACATCTCCCTCTGTTTAAATCATTAAAACACTACTCATCTCACTGACTACACCTCTTTTCTACCCAATTCTACTAATCCACCTCCGTTCGCAATCTACTTTCTTATTCTTTCTAAAAACTATATTTCCTTCCTAAACATTATTTTCTCCCGCTCTTTAACGGCCTAACCAACCCATCCATTTTCTCCTTACCTATTCTCTCAATGAATTCAAATAATTAAATTAATATTATCTAACAACCAATACTAATAATAACAATAATACTAATGTTATCTAAAAATAATACTAACAAACTAATATTAAAAATCGGGGTGTTACACCTTCCTAGCACAAGGTGTGCTAAGGAAGAAACACCAAAGTACAAACAAAGTCGGATCAATAATTACAAAGCTCAAAACCAGGCACCAAAACAACAACAAGAAAAATAACAATTAGCTGATGCCTGGGATAGTAAACGGACTGTGCCACCAACCATGGTAATTGAGAGGAAGATTTGTGAGTTTCCCTTTCAACCACATGAATGTTGTAAACAATATAAACTCCTAAATGTATTATATTTTTAATAAAACAAAAAACAACATTGTTGTATTTAATTTACATTTTGAATCAGATTAGTTACTTTTATTTACGAAATTATAGATAGAACAAGAGGAGTGTGCATATTGTTGTTCCTAAATATAAAATATTAGAAACATTCTTCTAACACTCTAATTTTATTGAATGAAACTTATGTTAATCTTCACTTTTTCCATTCTCTAACACTCCTAAGTATAAAATGTTAGAAACACTCTTCTAACACTCTCTAATTATATTGAATGAAAGTTATGTTAATCTCCACTTTTTTCCCTCTCTAACACTCTTCTAACACTCATAAGTATAAAATGTTAGAAACACTCTTCTAACACTCTAATTCTATTGAATGAAACATGTTGATCTCCACCTTTTTAAAGGGTAGTGTCCACATAAGTTTCACCTTTCTTAAATGTAGAGAATGTATGTTAGAGCATTCATAACACTCTTTATAAAAAAAGAGAAAAGAAAAATTATATACCGATCATTATTCAGTGGTAGTTCTATTGAAAGTTTCAAGTGACAATGATATTAATGCACTAAAAAATGCAATCACTTGTAACTTCCAATGGAACCACCCCAAACAATCAATAGATATATCAACACTAAACTCAAAGGATCTCTTTCAATGTATGTTGAGTAAGATCTACACTCCTATTTATAAGAAAATATTCCTCTCAGTTATTTCACATTTCCAATGTGAGACTTATGAAATACTAAAGCTACGGTATATACGCCTCTTTCTTCTCAGTTTCTCTCCCTCTCTCTCAGCTATTACAAGTTCAAAGCATAAGTTTTATTATATTAAGCTAAGATAAATTTCATTTCTCAATATGTATATCATGGTTTTATTAGTTTTAATTCTATATATATAAATTGCTAGTTTATACTGCACTTGAGCCAAGGACCACTCACAGGATATGGTTCTGATCCACTCTACCAACTTCCAATCAAAACTTTACATAAATTGCAAAATGAATAAATGGACAAGAACCAACAGCTGCTCCAATTTGTGTGACAAAAGCTTTACATTCACAAAATCTAACTAGTCAAATAATTGGAATTTTTTTAATCATTGGCTGCCAATGGAGTTGAGAAAGAGAGTTCGACTTCGACAGAACAACACGATGCTTAGGTTTCACACAAATGCATAGTCCCAAATTATTTGAGATGCTACTATTGCTCCAACATGAGGATACAAAATATTTGACTAATGCGGTCCAGAATGACTATTATCTTGTGGGAGAATTTATAAGAAGTAATTATGTAATTTTGAGAATACAAACTGTCTAACTATATAATGTTATAATGAACGGTTGTGCCAAGTATCAAGCTAGTATATTGTATATTGCTAAATGAATGCCGTCATTTTTCAATTTGTTGCCAATTATTTTTTGCAAAAGCTATTACATTTGACAGTTGGAGATTTAAAAAGTACTTGAAATGATGTTAATAATCTTGTTATTCCATCTAAAATAATGCTAAAACTGTTTAAAAAAAAAATGCTTCATGATATCATTATTAATAAATTGAATTTTCACAAACTTTGATTATTTATGTATTATTAATAATTTTGTAATAAAAACATATCAAACAAAAGATTTGACCATGACGAGACTTGTTTATTTATTTCCTTGGCTCTCCATTTCTAAGATTAGCATTTATGGAAAAATTAGGCATTACTCTTGGATATGTGTAAGTAACAACAAGTCAACAACTCGAAGCTGATTATTCATGCAAACCTAAAATTATAAACAACACGTCCTACTTATTGTAGATCAATTTGGTTGAGGCACATCAAATAAAAGTACGAGCGGACATTCACAAAAATTATTTTTAGGCATAACTTATCCAAGAATGTAAAAAGTGTTAGAGTGTGTGTTGATAGTATGCCTTGATGATTACATGATAAATGTGTGATACAATCAAAACTAAATTCTTCTTGAATAAGCAACAAAAGTATTTGGGAGTGGTTCATTTGAATTCAATTTTATATCGGTTGTTGATCTTAGGAGAATTCGATTTTATCGGTTGTTGATCTTCGGAGAATATGGTATGTACAAGCTTTAAATTTTAAGTAATGTATTCTACGTATATTCAATGGACTAAAGATTTTAATCCCAACAATCAAAGGCAAAGCCATGAGCAAATATGAATCACAATCATGGATCTTCTCCAAGAATATTGGTGAAAGAAAATACTATTTTAAATAATAAGTGTCAAACTAAGCCACCATCTCTTTGGATGATGCAACGAAGATCGCGTTTTTTGTAGAGCAGTTTTATGGATGAAAAACAAGTAAAGCTTATTGTCCTAGTTAGTTTAACCCGTTATTTTAGACGGCACGAGTTGAAGTTGAGTTCGACCACTTAAATAGACCCGCCTCATTTAACCTGTTAAATCAAGCGTTTAAATCATTTTGAATATCTGATTCATGATCATTAAGAAGATAAATTTAAATTGATATGATTAAGTAGTAACACATAAAACAATTTTGCAGACATAAAAAGAATTGAAGATTGAAAGGAAAAGAAATTGAATCACATAAATTAATTAAACAGAATTTAAACCTCAAGATCCTTATGTGGATTGATCTAGGTTTTACCATTCCATTGAAAGTTTTCAAATACAAAATTCAACATAAAAGAGGGGTAGCAAAAACAACAAAATGAAATATAGGTCTCAAGACCCTTGAAAACCCTATTCATAAATGTTTCCCAGGTTAGGCTAGTGAATGTTCTGAATAAAAGGAGGGCCAAAAGGAAGAGTTAGCACAATAACAATAGTTACAAGAGTAAATAACCCAAAACATGCATTATATAGACTAGCTTCAATAATCAGCAAGTTTGGCCATCAAAACGTCTGAATTGAGATTTGGGTTTTGGATTTGACATAAAAGTTGTATTTCTTTTTCTTAGATTTCCATCACATGTTGATTTAGTACAATCGGATAAGTACGTCCTTAGTTATGGCTTGGAGAAGAAGAAATGGTCAATATGTAGTAAAATTTGAAAATTACACAAGAATTTCACTAAAATCCATTTAAGACCCAAAAAAGGCAAAAAAAAATAGTATTGGGCACAACACGCATTTAAAAATGCAAAGTGCAATGCTATAAAAATTTCACACATATTCATAGACTTATATTTTATAGTTTCAGGATTTAGACAAATAAACTTTGTCTTTTTATTTGGGTAAGGTTGGAGATGGGGAAGAGGAGGTTCAAAGGATTCTTTTTCTCGCTAATAAGTTGGCAAACTATTCTGCTAGTTTAGCTAAGAAAATTTAGTTTTAACAATTCCATCCAACAAATAAAAAAAATTAATGACTATGGTCATTTGTCCACCATTTCAATATTTTAACAGAAGCAGACAATTGATAATAACTACAGAGCTGCTTCAATTTGAGTGACAAATTAAAACCTTTACGGTTATAATCTCTAACTCAGATAAAAAAAAAAAAAAATTGTCCCCCAAGCATGATGTAACTGAATTTGGGGCTATCATTGTAGAGCTCTTTTAAGTCATCTTTATAAATACTCTAGTTTCAAGTTTGTTAAGAAACAAAGGAATGAGGTTTTCCATGAATTAGATGAGGCGGCAATATTATCCGTTAGTTTTTAAATCTTGGTTGACATACAACACATTTTAAGTAATAATATAATTTAAATCCTTTTCCTTAAAAAAGGTTATAATCTCTGACAACTACTACACTTTGAATCAGATTTTACCGAACTAATAGACTCCCTCACCATTTTCAATTGTTCATCACTAGCGGCAACTAAAAACTCACTTGATTTTTCAATTGTTCATCACTAGCGGCAACTAAAAACTCACTTGATTTTCCTAAGAGGAAAAACAATCTACAGTTGTAGACTGATTCAAATATGTTGAGTCTAAATGTATCGACTATAAGCATGGCAAGTACAAATTTGATATGTTAGATTTCTTATTTTATAACTATGTTGTCTACGAAGCACGGACACATATTGTAACGCCCTACTTCTATTAAAGCGATAAAACACGCGAATAAAATATTTATTCAAGAAATAGACGCTACGTCTTCAACAAATATCATACAACATGCATATATAAAAATTCTCAACAGTCGCAGCGGATACAAATCATACATCACCAAAATATACATGTCATAAGATCAACATACATTCATAAATAAAATCTCCAAAACCCGACAAATGGGCAAAATCTCCATAACGTAAATAAATCCAGAGAATCATAAAGGCTGACACCTAATCAGAGCCTAATCTAAGACTCTAATAAATAAACAGAGGAAGCTCCCGCTATCCTCAAGCAACTCACCAAGCAGCAAACAACTAATCCTACACGCCGTCTACCCATTCATAAAAATAGGTAGGCAGTCCACCACAGACCACTGGGGGTTAACTTCACATCAATCATAATCAAACATAAACAATCATAAACATTTAAGGATCTCATGCATAACATATATACATACTCATCCTTCCTAGAATATTAACATCACATGAATATTGTCCCTCATTCCATACACCTCAAACTATCACATTACTAACATAGTATAGCAAGCATATTCAATCTCTAAACAAGTCATCGACATAGGCTTATCATTTATCAACATCAATCAATGAAAGGATTACTCACCTTATTCTTCATTTAGCATACTTAACTCAACAAGTACAGTTCATCATTTCAAGTTATAAGCAAGCAATCATCATTATCAAAGAAATTACCACATCATATGTATATACATATACAATTCTCACCTCATTACTATTATCAAAATAATTATCATCAATTAG